>Ga0134103_1000072_pt1 | contig 132583 bp, 122 predicted proteins | sample 14_taG_2_FD_94445 | JGI IMG/M metagenome (GOLD analysis project Ga0134103, IMG submission 94445) | Switchgrass degrading microbial communities from high solid loading bioreactors in New Hampshire, USA - 14_58_20_212_A1 metaG | ecosystem: Engineered > Bioreactor > Semi-continuous > Anaerobic >...
ACACTCATGACAAAGGATACGTTGTTTTCTTAGTTTTAAATAAGCATTCATATTAGAGACTTTAGGTAAGGTAATAAGAGAAGGTTTAAAACCATGTTTTTCGAATTGATTACGATTAGAATATATACAACCACATTTCTCACAACGATGAGGAATATAAGTAAGTTTAGCATGATAGACTAAAGAACTAACACCTCTAATAACTTCATTGGTAACAAATTCTTGATCAAAAGTGATATTATTATCTTTCGAATTAAGTGATTTTAAGATACAATAATTATGAGACATATTTCCACTCCTTGGCTTAGTTTGTTTTATTCAAATCATATTCTATCAGGGTATTGGAAATATGTCTCATTTTTTTTATACAAAAATGGTGTGAGTTTATTTACCCACACCAAAAATTATAGAACCTAATAAAATACCTACTATCATAGTAGTGATAGTAGGTATTTTATTATTATATATGCAATTATTATTTATCTTTTTTAAATACCATTACATACACAATGATTAAGAGTATAAATAATCCAAAGGTCCCAAAAATAAATAAGAATATTTGAGAATAATCTGTTAATGGTAAAGTATTCCAATACAAGTTATTTATTAAGATTTTTCTAAATCCTATAATAAAAACTATTAAAGTCATCACTATCGCTACGATACTTAAATTCTTTAATGTAAATAATCTTCTTCGCATAATCATACTCCTACTACAGATAAAATGCTAACTTTCCAATAATTAAGAAAATGAAAAAAGTGCTAAATTTAAATAACTCATCATTAGTTAAATCTAGCACTTTTATTTTTAATATTTAATTAATGATAAGTAATTATAAATAGTAAAGTAGAATTATTGTTCTTCTGTGATTACGCGTTTAATTGCTGCTTTTTCAATCTTCATTCTGGCGCCACTAACGAGAATAATTGTTACGGTATCTTCTTTTACTTCATCAACGATACCATAAATACCGCCAATGGTCACAATCTTATCATCTTTTTGAATTTTCGCTTGCATATCCATTAATTCTTGGCGTCTTTTCTTTTCTGGTTTCATAATGAAGAAATACATTACAAGAATAAAAATCGCAAGTGGCACTACGAAAGTAATGATGGCAGATGCTATACCTTGACTTTGTTGTAAGAATAAATTAAACATGTCTAATCTCCTTTTCTATTTTAAAATTGTCTTTTATTATTTGGATCATCATATCCATATTTCGCGAAGAATTCATCGCGAAAACTTAATAAGCGGTCTTCTTTAATAGCTTGTCTAACTTGTTCCATTAGTTTTAGTAAGAAATACACATTATGATAACTCAATAATCTTTGACCAAACATCTCTTCCGCTTTAAAGAGATGTCTTAAATAACTCTTTGTATAATTCCTACAAGTGTAACAATCACACTCAGGATCTAATGGCGTAAAATCCCGCTCATATTGTTGGTTTTTAATCACCACGCGACCAAAACTTGTCATCGCGGTTCCATGCCGGGCAATTCGCGTTGGTAAAACACAGTCAAACATATCGATTCCCCTAATACTACCTTCAATTAAGGCATCAGCGCTACCTACACCCATTAAATATCTTGGTTTATTCGTAGGTAGATGGGGAATTGTTGTTTCAATAATACGATACATCGTTTCTTTTGATTCACCTACGGACAATCCACCAATCGCATAACCCGGGAAATCTAGTTCAACGGTCTTCTTGGCGGAATATTCCCGCAAATCCTCAAAATCGCCACCTTGAACGATCCCAAAGAGTGCTTGTTTCTCTGTGTTCTTATGAACTTTTAATCCACGTTCTGCCCATTTAAGAGTTCGTTCTACGGACTCCTTAACATAGTTATAATCAGCTGGTAACTCCACGCATTCATCAAAACTCATCATGATGTCGCTACCGAGATTATTTTGGATGGCGATGGCTTTTTCGGGTGTCATAAATAACTTCGCTCCTGATTTATGATGGCGGAATTCGACACCTTCATCAGTGATTCTTCTTAATTTACTTAAACTAAAGACCTGAAAGCCACCGGAATCCGTTAAAATCGGACCATCCCAGCGCATAAACTGATGCAAGCCACCAGCTTCTTTTATAATATCATCTCCAGGTTGTAACCACAAGTGATATGTGTTACTTAAGATTATTTGCGTATTCATTTCTTTTAATTCTTCTGGAGATAATGTCTTAACCGTTGCTTGTGTGCCTACTGGCATGAAAATAGGCGTTTCAATCACACCATGTGGTGTATATAGTTTTCCTAATCTTGCGCCACTTTGCTTACAAACATGTAATACTTCAAATCTTATCACACTCAAAATATCACCTACTCAATAAACATCGCATCGCCAAAACTAAAGAACCGATAACGTTCTTTAATGGCTTCTTGATATGCTTTCATGATTAATTCTCTTGACGCAAAAGCTGATACCAACATGATAAGCGTTGATTTCGGCAAATGGAAGTTAGTAATAAGAGCGTCAATAGCTTTAAATTGATAACCTGGATAGATGAAGATATCAGTATAACCAGAATCAGCTTTAAAGGTTCCAAATTTAGTCATGATGGTTTCTAAGGTTCTAGTGGATGTTGTTCCCACACTGATAATTCTTTTGCCGTTTTTCCGTGTTTCATTTAAGAGAGCTGCAGTTTCCTCACTTACAGAGTAAAACTCACTATGCATCTTATGTTTTTCAACTTCGGTTTCTGTTACTGGTTTAAATGTACCTAATCCTACATGAAGGGTTAAATAAGCGATATTTACACCTTTTTGTTGGATTTTTTCTAGTAGTGATTCAGTGAAATGGAGTCCGGCAGTAGGAGCTGCTGCTGAACCTTCTACTTTCGCATAAACTGTTTGATAACGATCTTTATCATCAAGTTTGGCAGTTATATAAGGTGGTAAAGGCATCTCACCTAATTTATCTAAGATTTCTAAGAAAATCCCTTCATACTCAAATTGAAGATATCTTCTACCTTCATCAAAGGATTCAAGACATCTTGCTTGTAACAAGCCATCACCAAAGGTGATTACTGTTCCGACTTTAACACGTTTTGCGGGTCGGCATAATACTTCCCAGATATCATTATCTTTTTGATTAAGTAATAACACTTCAATATGAGCATGAGTATCTTGCTTAACTCCATAAAGTCTTGCAGGGATAACTTTAGTGTTATTTAACACTAAAGTATCACCAGGATTTAAGTAATCTATAATATCATAAAAATGTTTATGTGCGATTTCACCCGTTTTACGATTAAGGATTAATAACCGTGATTCTTCCCGATTTTTTAGCGGTGTTTGGGCAATCAACTCTTTTGGTAAGTCAAAATCAAAATCTTCAATTCGCATTTTAGATATTACCTCTTCCTAAAACAACGAATAATACTCGATGTTTAAATGACGGTATGCTTTTTCCGTCGCAACTCTTCCCCTTGGTGTTCTTTTAATATACCCTTCTTGTAGTAAATAAGGCTCATAAACATCCTCAAGGGTTTGCACTTCTTCACCGATAGAAGCAGCTAATGCTTCTACCCCTACCGGTCCACCATTATACCGTTCAATAATACCGCGTAAATATTTGTGGTCCGTATAATCAAGACCTGCTTCATCGACATTCATTTGATTTAAAGCTAGTTTACATAACTCTAATGTGATGATGGAATAACCTTTAACTTGCGCAAAATCCCTTACTCGTCTAAACAAGCGATTTGCTACCCGTGGCGTACCCCGCGACCGTTTTGCGAGTTCTAATGCCGCTTCTTCTTCAATAGGAAATTGGTAAATAGAGGATGTTCTGATAATTATTTTGCGCAAATCCTTAATATTATAATACTCTAACTGTGAAATAACCCCAAAACGATCTCTTAATGGCGCTGATAAATCACCCGCTCTAGTGGTAGCCCCAATTAGCGTAAAAGGTGGTAAGTCAATTCTAATGGTTCTTGCGGTTGAATCTTTTCCCACCACAATATCTAATACGAAATCTTCCATCGCAGGGTAAAGAATTTCTTCAACACTTTTTGGTAATCTATGAATTTCATCAATAAATAAGACGCTACCCGGTGTTAAGGTAGTCAAAATAGCAGCTAAATCACCACCACGCTCTAATGATGGTCCAGAAGTGTGGCGAATCTCCACACCCATCTCATTAGCGATAATATTCGCTAGAGTCGTTTTACCTAACCCAGGAGGACCATAAAATAAACAATGATCAAGCGCTTCATTACGCATCTTCGCAGCTTTGATGAAGACTTCTAAGTTTTCTTTTATCTTAGTCTGACCAATGTACTGACTTAATGTCTGCGGTCTTAACGTTAGTTCACTATCGTCTTCGGCTAATTTCGTCGGACTAATTATGCGCTCGTCTTTCATTACTTATCCTCCTTACTTCAACATAAGCCTTAATGCTTGCGTGATATATTCTTGCGTGGTGAGATTCTTATCAGTTATTTCTCTAAAGACACGTTCAATTTCTTTATCTTTATAACCTAAAGAAAGTAACGCTTCATAAGCATCTTTCATCGCATCATTCATCGCATTTGATTCAATGGAAATTAATTTACCCTTCAAATCAAGAATGATTTGTTGGGCTGTTTTGGAGCCAACTTTAGGGAATTTTTGTAGATATGGCACATCGCCTGTTTCGATAGCTTTAACGATGCTTTTATAATCACCCGGTGCTAAGATCGCAATCGCTGTTTTCGGTCCAATTCCTGTTACTTTAATCAATTTCATGAATAAATCTTTTTCTTCAAAAGTCCTAAAACCATATAACTCATGGGCATCATCTCTGATAATTAAATGCGTATATACGGTGGTAATTTCATTTAATGTATAACTATAAGGATTAGGAACATAAATATGGTAACCAATATTATTTGTTTCTAAAATAATAAAATCCGTCCCAATCCGGGTAACTTGACCTTTAAGATATGCATACATAATCTTCACCTATCCAACTATTATATTATATCATACCTTACCAAGATTTACTAATACTTCTAATCTATATACGTGGTAAAACTATCATACCTTAAATAAAATAAATAATCCATACTTTTAAGTATGGATTTTTGCGGATTTATATACATAGAGGAAATAATACGCTACTGGTATTATTATTCCTCCACCAATGAAATTCCCTATTGTTACGGGAATAATATTCTTAAAGATATCAATAACGGTAATACCACTATCATAGAACATTGACAAAGGTAGAATAAACATATTCGCCACTGAGTGTTCATATCCGCATAATACAAATAAGAATACAGGGATGGCGCTAGCGAGTATTTTACCACTAACATCTTTCGCAGCATAGGAAGCATACACACCTAATGCGACTAAGATGTTACAGAGAATCCCGCGCATTAAAGCGACAATAAAATCTAAACTCGTCTTTTGGACGCTAATATCTTTTATTGTACCTATAACAATATCATTAGGCATTTTACTGAAATATATGATGCACACTAATAATAATGAACCGATAAAATTACTTATCCAAACAATTCCTAAATTCTTAAATACATTACCTAATCCATATTGCTTATTACAGTAACCTAAGATTACTAAACAATTACCAGTAAACAATTCACTTCCCGTTAGTACTACAAGAATAATACCTACTGTAAATACTAGCGCACCAAAAAACCTACCTAAAGGGGCATTGCTTAAAGCCGCAAAAGAACTATAAGTTACTAAATACCCATAATACCCTAATCCAACAAATAACCCTGATAAAATCCCACCAATAATCATACTACGAATAGAATTGTGGACTTTCTTTTCACCGATATTTCCACATTCATGTGCAAGTTCCCTTGGTCCTAACATTTATCTCCCTCTACTTTCTTCATAATCTAACAACATTATAGCCAAGGGAATAGTTATTTTCAATTATCTTTTGGTTTCTTTCTAATTTTTGTATTCTTTTTAACGAAATCTCTTAAATCAGCTTTAAGAGGTTTGGTTTCATAATTAACATTACTACTAGTAAAATCATCTTCAATCTGTTGATTAAGCGGATAAGGAGGAGTAAATAATTGTCTTTCCGTACTTGGCTTTTCTTCTACTAAGCTGCTAGTAGTACTTAATGGCTCAATCGGAATAACTCTAGGATAATTATTTAGTGGATAGTAGTAATAAGGAGTTTGATACATATAAGGGTTGTGGTAATTATAATAATTACTAAATGGTGGGATATAATTAGGTTGTTGATTAGATACATTATTATCTAATATATTTTTATTATCGTTATTATAATCGTTAGTTTCGGTCAAATCATCTTTAAAATCTTCAATCTTCGGATAATACTTTTCAATATCTAAGAAGTTATCTTTTAATTCTTCACTTACTTCTTCTGTTAATACTGGCAATCTAAGTTTCATACCTGGAATGATATACTCAGGACTCGTTATATGACGATTTAATTTCATGATTTCTTCAACACTTATTTGATATTTCCGCGCAATATCATGAACGGTCTCATTAACTTGGACAACATGATACTTCATGATCATCCCTTCCTTCTTTTATCTAATTCATTATATGAAAATAGCCTAATTATGTTTACCTAATTTAAGGATTTTCTTAAGAATTTCTGGTTTAGTTAATAGTAAACTCTTATCAAGCGGCATAGATGCTTCAGAATTTTTAATCAATATCAAATATTGATAATAATCGGTAGTTACACCTTTATTTAGTTTCTTAGATTGATGAAGGTCAATCAACTCTTGCGTAAAAGGAGAAATATCATAGTCTAATTTAACCATGATTAGAGATGTGTTAATGTTATCTAGATTAATCATATGGTAATTCTTAGTTAAGGTATTGATTCGAAAATATAATTTTTGGTTAATATATATGGTTTCAAGATATTCGCTATTTTGATAAAACAACATAATATTTAAAACTCTCTTTTGATACGGAGAATCTAGGTCATAGTTTAGATAATAGCCTAACGATTTATAATTATCGCTCGTTTCTTCTAAAAATCCATGGTTGGCCCCAAATTGTAGAAAACAAGAATCAAAACCATATAATTCTTTTACAAATAAGATATTTTCATACATCCTTCTTTCTCTTAACGTAAAATCCCCTGTTATATAGAATTCATTCCTGACCTTTATATTCTCTTCAATAAAATGATCGATATCTTCTTCAGTATTTTTTCTATACTGATAGTAAAGTTGAACAGATTCCTCAGAATGTTCAAGATCAATCCCAATCACTTGAATACGTTTCTCAATAGGAAAATACATATTATATTCATAAAGTTTCTTAAAGAAATTAACCTCATCTCTGGTATAGAAAGTACTACCCCGATAAAAACTAAACACAGTTTCTAATAATTTTTCATCACCTGTATGTAGATATTCATTCAGTAAGTACCCACTTGTGTATGATACTTCTAACAATAATGTGTTTAAACCTTTCTTATGATGTAAATCCTTTAGTAACTCCCATTTAACATCATAATTTAAATTTACCCCATGCACTTCACTAACAATAAATACATCATATTTTTCATAATCTTCATTATGAAAGACTAAATCCCTTGTACCATATAAATTTATATAATCAATTAGATAATTATATTGATCATTACTTTTATATAATAACCCTAACAACCCAACAAAAATAACTAATGTAATAATTTGTCCCTTTAAACCCATAAATAAAACTCCTTTCATAATATCTTATTATGAAAGGAGTTTTATTATACTGTAATTTAATCGACACTTTTTCCTAATCCTGCTAAGAAAACTTCAAACCACTCTTCCCTTGTTAGTTTGATATCTAAAGCTAAAATAGCATGTTTAACCCGCTCAATGTTTTTGGTCCCGATGATTGGGATAATCTTCGCTGGATGAGTTAATAAGAAAGCATAAACTATTGTATCGATATTACTTATACCCCAATTTGCGGCAATCTCTTCAAGGGTCTGACAAATGTTAATCGCTTCTTCACTTGATGTATTAAACAACTTTCCCTCAGCTAATGGTGAACAGGCTAAAGGTGGTATTTCATATTCCTGGCACAAGTCAATCGTCCCATCAAAAAATGCCCGTAAATTTAATGGAGAAATTTCTAACATATTGGTAACGAGGGAAAAACGCAAGTACTTTTGTAGGAGATTAAAACTTGATGTTTTAAAATAAGCAACGCCAAAATTAAGCACTTTGCCACTTTTATAGAGGATGTTAAAGGCCTCACTAACTTCTTCGGGGTCCATAAGTGGATCAGGACGATTAATTAGTAATAAATCTAAATAATCTGTACCTAGTTTTCTTAAGGTGTTATTAACAGATGTAATGAGATAATCTTTACTAGTATCGCAATACTTCATTTTGTGTTCATTTATTCTAATACCGCATTTCGTAATGATTTGAATGTTTTGTCTTAACTCAGGATGTAAACTCAAGACTTCCCCAAGTATCTCTTCACAACCATAAGTATCCGCTAAATCAAAACTAGTTACCCCTAAATCAATGAGATTTTCAAGATGATTTAGTAATTCTACTTTCGAAAAATTCCAACTCGCAAGTCGCATTAATCCCTGAACGATTCGGGATAATTCTAAAGTTTCTGAAAGGCGAATCCTTTTCAAAATCTCACCTTCTATGTTTAAATTAAATAAATATAACTTAATAGTTGGCTTATTAACTCTAATTATACAAAAAAACAGGACACTTGTCCTGTTTTTTTATGATTTTTCTTTAAATTTACGAATATTTTAGTCAAGGAACTCAAATTCATAATTTAATATTCTTACCGTATCCCCATCTTTAACGCCTTTTTCCCGTAGTGCTTGGTCTACACCATACTTACGTAAAGTTTTGGAGAAACGGCGTACTGATTCATGTTGATTGAAATTCGTCATTTTAAATAACCGTTCAATGAGTTCTCCTGTCACGCGATAAACACCATCGGGGTCTTGTTCAACAGTAAACTTAGGTTTATTATCATCATCGAGTTTTAGATATTGATTTTCAAAGAACTCATCTTCTTCATAAATAGAAACATATTCAGCTTTTTCTAAAGTATCCGCAATGGTATATAACATGGCGTTAAGGTTTTCTCGTGTTGCGGCAGAAATTGGTATTACGGGATAATCTTCTTGCAGGCGAGCTTTAAATTTTTCTAAGTTTTCTTTCGCACCAGGTAAATCCATCTTATTCGCGACAATGATTTGGGGTCTTTTTAATAAATTCATTTTATATGATTTTAACTCATTATTAATCTTCACATAATCTTCATAAGGGTCGCGTCCTTCACTCCCAGCAATATCAACAACATGAACGATAACCCTCGTTCGTTCGATATGCTTAAGGAATTGGAAACCTAAACCAGCCCCTTGAGAAGCACCTTCGATTAAGCCTGGTAAATCGGCCATGACGAAACTTCGTCCATCAGGTACGGATACTACTCCTAAATTAGGATGTAAAGTTGTAAAGTGATAGGGAGCGATCTTTGGTCTTGCCGCACTTACAGCGGCAATAATTGTTGATTTACCAACACTTGGAAAACCAACTAAACCAACATCGGCTAATACTTTTAACACGAGTTTTACTTCTCGCTCTTCTCCAGGTTCACCTAGCTCACAATAATCAGGCGCAACATTCCTACTTGTCGCAAATGCCGCATTACCTCTACCACCCCGACCACCTTTAGCGATTACTGCTTCTTGACCAACTTCCACTAAATCCGCAATGATTAATCCTGTTTTTACATCATATACAGTAGTGCCTTGGGGAACTCTAATAATTAAATCAGGGGCATTTTTACCATGTTGAACTTTGGTGCCACCACGTTCCCCATTTTTGGCCCGGATATGTTTTTGATATTTAAAATCTAGCAAAGTGGACAGCCCTGGATCAACTTTGAAAATGATGCTGCCACCATTTCCACCATTACCACCGAAAGGACCACCGCGCTCTACTTTGAACTCACGGCGCCAGGCAACGATACCATCGCCACCATCTCCAGCTTTAACTTTGATGATTGCCTCGTCAATAAACATTTTATCACCTCATCGGTAAACATCTAATAATATTATACACAAAAAAATAAACCCCTAAAGGGGTTTATAGTCATTATTCAACTGGATAAACAGATACACGTTTACGATTTTTCGCAAATTGTTCGTATTTGACGACACCATCGATTAAAGCGAATAATGTATCGTCGCCACCACGACCAACATTAAATCCTGGATGGATTTTCGTTCCACGTTGACGATATATGATTGAACCAGCTGTCGCAAATTCACCATCAGCTTTCTTTGCGCCTAAGCGTTTTGCGATGGAATCACGACCGTTTTTGGTTGAGCCGACACCCTTCTTGGAAGCGAAATATTGTATATTAAGGATGAACTTCATAGGTTACACCTCCTATATGTAAGCTATTTCAATATATTGAGGATATGATTGTTCGATCGTTTTCAGTTGAACAATCATTACTTGACATATTAATTGCGTTTCTTTATCTTCACTAATATTGGGAATTTTAATTAAAGCATCTTTAAAAATAATTTGTTCTTCATCATAATTGGATAATTCCGCTAAGGCATTGCATGTGCCAAAAACGATACTAGAAATTCCCGCACATACGATATCTTGATTATATGGTCCACTAAAGGCATGACCTTTTATCTCGATATCTTTAATTAAATCATTTTTCTTTCTTATAACTACTTTCGTCATAGCCTATGCATTAATTTTTTCGACTACTAGACGGGTATATGGTTGACGATGTCCTTGTTTTTTACGATAGTGTTTCTTGGGTTTGTACTTGAAAACGATGATTTTCTTGCTTTTGCCTTGTTTTTCTACTCTGGCAGTCACAGTTGCACCGTTAACTAAAGGAGTACCAACTTTTGTTGTTTCTCCACCCACTAACAACACTTCGTCAAAGACAACAACGTCACCTTCCTTAACAGGAAGTTTTTCTACCCAGATGGTTTGTCCTTCTTCGACACGTAGTTGTTTACCACCAGTTTTAATTACAGCGTACATATGTGCACCTCCTTCAAATGATACTCAGACTCGCCATACAGGTAACAATTACTGTTTTTAAGACCTGTTCTGAGCGGTTGTAGTACACACGGTGCCTACAACAAGAAAAGTATATCAAACAAATTGGTTTTCGTCAACAATTATTTACTGATTAAAAGTCTTTTTAGTATTTCTTCTTCATCATAAAAATAGTTACTTACATAAAACAAATGATAATACCCTTTGTAAAAACTGTTATAGATTTTTTGCTTGTTTAAGGAAGGTTTTATCACAATTTTATGAGGTAAGTTTTTATTGGAATGCAAGTATTTATACCATAAAAAGGTATAATACTCTATTTTTATATTCCCATAATTTTTAAGATTAATGCATATAAAACTCATTAATATGATGATTAAACTCGTGGTCTTAATGCATATTATAATGATAATAACTCCCATTATAATAGATAATATATTTATAAGTTTTAAGACCAATTTATATGGCAAAACATACTGTTTAATAGTCATGAGGATTTTTCCCCCATCTAAAGGAATAAGGGGCAAAAGATTCATTATTAAGACATAATGGGCACTAGCGATTAACACTTCATTAACATCTAACCATTTAAACACACCATACAACAATAAACTAAAACATGGTCCACCTAAGTAAATCAATAACTCTTTATAATTATGGTCATTTTGGCATCCATCAATAGTAAAGATTCCTCCAAGTGGAGAAATCTCTAACAGGGTGATTTTCTTTTTTAAGAGTTTTATCATAAAAACATGTCCTAATTCATGAATACATAAACAAAAATATAAAATAATGACTTGATACAATAATCCTGAAAACAAACATAAACAAAGATAAACTAAAGTGAGTAACTGAAATCTTATCTTCATTCTTCATTTATCACATCTATCACGTCAAGATAATCATTTTTATAATAAACAGCGAGATAATACTCACCATTGAATCGCTCATTTAAACGTCCTAATCCTAAAATATCGCCTTTATTAACGATACTATACATTCCAACTTCAGTGTTCTCTAATAAACCATAATGAAATTCTCGTCCTAACTCATCTTGTATCACTAGTACTTTTCCTATCTCTTCATCCTCATAGATTCTAATCACGATACCATCTACTAAAGATAAAACTGGTTCCGCATAATCTGTTTCAATTAGCACACCATTAAGATAATCTTTAGTGTTATCAAGATTTATCACAATAGAACCAACGAACTCGTCCCTTTTATAATTAGGTATAATACCAACGAGTGTATTATCAACAAAACGCTTCACTTTCATAAAATTCATATTTTTCGATGCATAATCATAGATGAACCGTAAAGAGTCTTTATTACGACTTATAAGTAAACACAAAAGGACAATAATACTGGCAAGAATCTGATTAAAGAGTTTCATTATATAACTAAAATATTTATTCTTATCTTTATATTGATAATTACTATTAGAATAATACTGTTGTCTCTTTCGTTTCTTTATAATTTTTTTTAATCTACGATTCATCAAATCACCCCTTGTCTACTACACTATATGAAAGATATCTTAATTTTATTAATAAATTTAAAAGACACTTGATAACCTAGTGTCTCCTAAATGAAACTTTTGATTGTTTATTTAGATGAAGAACTAATACCTCCTTTTTCTTAAAAGATGAGATATATTTCTAATATCCTGATAATATAAAGTTTGTGCACCAAATATCTAGCCAAAGGATGGAAGCATGTATCAAGATAAATGTATTCTATTAATGCTTAATTAATTATGAATATATCATCAATTCACTTCAGTAAAAGTACATTAATGGGTATTAGAAGGAGTTAATGTTTGGGCATAGTAGTTTCTATCACCTTATAGTAAGGATTCTAATAGTCCATAAAATTAGTAAACTAATTAGATATAAAAAACCAGGTTTAAACAAAACTGCTTAAACCTGGTCTATCTGGTCACTGGAAATTATTCACCAACACTATTTGACAAAGAGTTAATTAAAAGCCTTCTTCATCATAATTAACAGGTAAACTTATACGCATTTCTACTGTTTTTAAGCGTTCATTAAGTCGATTAATCCGTCTAGTTTGCGCGACGTTAACTTGATTCATGCGGTTAAGTTCTTGGTTAATGCGCATGATTTCTTGATTTAAACGTGTTATTTCTTGTGCTTGCACGAGACTTTGACGCTCAAGTTGGTTTATCCGTGCTTCTAAAGTAGCCTCACGATATTCCGCTAAATAAGGATTAACATAATTATCAGGTATTAAACGCTCTTTATAGGGATGATACATACTGTAACACTCCTATAGTTTTTTTCTACACTATATATTTATGCCTTAATGTAAATATCGTTAAGGCATTTTACCCATTAATTTGTTTATCCAAATCTGCCTTCATTTTTCCAAATAATGAGAAGTATCCCAAGCCACCAAAGAGAATACCAAGACCTAAATCTTGTAACACAATTTCTCTTGTCTCTGGTAAGGAATAAACTACCAATAAGTTATATACATTAATGGGTATATCCGCTTGATAAAGCGTAATGATGACCACGATGATATGCGCAATAACGATTGTAAATAGTAAAGGGATAAGAAGAAGTAATTGTGCTCTTTTCGTCATTACTCCACCAAAGCGTTTATAACCTTGATAAGCCCCATAACAGATTAACATACCAAAAATAGCCGCATAACCCCAAAATACCGCTAAGATAATCCAAGGAATACTAAAAAGCAGGGCTCCTAGAAAAGCACCCATTAATCCTTTTTTATAATTCTTGGGTAACTTCGCAAAAACTTCTTGACGTTCTTTAATTAATGAATCTAATTTATCCTTACATGAAGTGTGACAATAGTATTTAATTTTATTGATTAAAATCGTATTATCACTGTTATTTTCCTGACAATAAATGCACGTTTTCTCACATTTAATGTTATTTTCTTTTAAAAACCCAATAACGGTATTTATGAGATTATTAAACTCTTCAATGGTAAAACTATGATAAACTTCAAGAAGTCTAATAACTAATACATCCCCATCAAAACCGTAATTACGAATTTTTAGTTTTAAACTATTCGCTTGTAAGAAATCCATCACTTGCGTCTTTTCTTCAGACGTAAGGTTATCAAGAGGAATAAAGATTATTCGTCCATTATTACGGGGGTTAAAATAATCAACATAATTTCTTACCGTAATTAAATAATCAGCAATAATAAAATATAAATAATTCTTCTGTAACTCATAATTATACGATAGGGCAAGTTTCTTTAGTAGATTCATAGCTCATCTCTCCCTACTTTACGAATAAACAAATATCAAGAATTACTTCGCCATTTTCATTAGGACTAGTAAACCGTGGACAATTATAACGCTCAAAATACCAGAACTCGCCCTTTTCATTAGGTTCAAAAGTAAAACCTTCCATGTTAATTTGCTTTATACACGCTTCAACCATGCTGTAGATAGCGGGAATATTGCCTTTAACCCACACCACAGCGAGTTTACTTTCTGGAAAATCAACATAACTAAATCCTTCAGGCACTTCTGTACCTTCAGGAAGAAACATCCCAATCCAATATTCTGACCTTTCTTCTGGTTTTACGCATATAAGACCGATATAGGCATCGCTATCTGCAAAAAAGTCTGTTAGATTACCTTTATACATGTTTTCTATACAGGAAAACCAGCCATGTTCAAACCATTCATCCCATTTAGAACTATAAGAACCGTTTATCCGGTCTTCAGGTAAATACCTTTTGCCAATAAATCTTGTTTTTGGCATAATCTGTGAATAAACTTTTATTATTTCAGGCATTTTATCCCCCTCTTAGTAAATTTTGACAATTTCATCTTAACATAATAGAGGGATAAAAATAAAGAACTTTTTAAATATAACGTGCTTCCCGTAAACTTACGTAACCTTCCGTACCGATGATAATATGGTCTAAGACTTCGATTCCCATTAACTCACCGATTTCTACTAATCTTTTGGTGACATTGATATCTTGTGGACTTGGTGTTGGATCGTTGGATCGAATGAAGTAAACTTCATCCTTCCACAGAACCGTACGTACGACTTTCACCGTATACGGCTCGCCGGTGTTACCCTGTCTTTCTTCCCCCTGCTTACCTCATTACAAGTAAACGTTGAGTACTACAAAGACTCCGTTACCATATGCATAAGCACTTAGGTAATCCCTGCCTTTTGCTTAATAATAGATACGTAGTGATTAGGTATCCCTTTCGATGTTTTCCTATTGCTTAGGATAAGTGGACAAACCTTACGATAATGAAACTAGCGAAAAAAGCTTCATCATTTTGTCCAACCTACTTTAAGTATTAATGGTAGGTGAGCATCCCACTCCTTTCCATCTAGGATTCAAGCAGTTTAGCCTTTACCATCCACTACTTGGCTTAAGCATCATGCTATTGTCCCTTTATAGGGTTTCCCCGCAAGGTAAGACGCCAGCCAGAGAACTTCGTAAGGAGTTCTCGATCAAAACTTGATCACTATTATTAAGCCCTGTGCAGGCGCACTCCGCTTGGATGATTATGAACCACAATAATCGAAGCACAACCATGACGTAACGCTTCTTTAAATACCTCAATAGGACTGACATTGGCACGAGTTAAAGTACCTTTAAAGAGGACTTTCTTGGCTAGAATACGATTTTTGGCATCCAAGTAAATCCCAATAAAATGTTCCTGTTCGAGTTGTTTGATTTCTTCCGCAATATATTCGGCACATTCACTTGGTGATTTAATCTGATAACCCCGCTCAATAACTGCTCCATTAATACGACTCGCGAGTTCAATCGTTGCGAGTAATTGTATCGCTTTGGTTCTCCCAATCCCTTTTACTTCTAATAACTCATCAATCGTAAGGTATTTAAAACTTGCTAAATTTGAGTACTTATTGATTAATTCTTGGGCTAAAGTTAGAGCGGACTTTTCTTTTGAACCTGTACGTAACACAATAGCCAGTAACTCAACATTGCTTAAGTAATTAGCACCCCGTTTTTCTAATTTTTCGCGAGGTCGTTCCGATTCTGGTAAATCTTTAATTCTATAATGCATCTTACCCTCCTTTCTTCGCATAATTTTATACGCAAAAAAAGGAAGGTTCCCCTTCCTATAGTAGTAAGTTCACGATGTTCTGATAAACTAACAACTTATAAAGCATCACTTCATCTGACGTTAGTCCATCATTCAATATCTGCAAGCTGTTATACAAGTCCATCTTTACTACATCAACTAATTCGAGATATTTATCGGTAAAGATGACTTGTTTATTCTTTAATAGCGATAAATAGTAATTAATCGACATGTAGTAAAACGTATACTCATTCGAATTAGCATCTAAATCACTTAAATAGTAATATAATTTCCTCGTTTTAATTAAATAATCATAACCATGGTTCGTTAAAATATCGCATTCTTTCTCAAACGCATAAGGATTAGTACTTACACCTAAGTAAACAAAGAAACTACTATATTCTCTTACCACAAGCCCCTGTAAACCAAGTTGATTTAACTTGTTTAAAAAAGCATTAGCTTGTGCTTCATCATAATAATGGGCTGCTTGAAGTAAATAAACATCATCGTGATAATTGACCGCATTCGCGTAAATAGCATCATTAGTTAACATACTTCGACCAAGAAAATTTCCAAAAATAATCCCCAAAAATAACGCTAACCCAACTTGAAGTAATAACTTAACCTCTGGTGTAAAAAACCGTCTCATCCCCCTCACCTCAAAATAATATTTACCATAATCCCTCATAAAAAGTTATCAAACAATGTCGATGGATTTAAGAAAGCTAATCACATTAGAAATAAAATATAAAGAACCTGTCACCAAAAGCAACTCATCGTCTTTTATCGTGGGGATTATTGATTTTAGGACATGTTCATAATCTTCATCATAACTAACATTTACCTTATTTGTTTGTTCGAAGAGGTTTTTGGCAGTATTAGCCCGATAAAAGTTGAAACTAGTTAAGATAAGTTCTGAACTAATTGACTGTAATAATTCTAACATGGGTTTAGTATCTTTATCCTTTAAAGCCGCAAAGACAGTTTTTATGCAGTAACCTTCCACTAGAAAATGATGCATCGTTTCTACTAATGTCTTTACCCCATCGATATTATGAGAACCATCGATAATGATAAAGGGTTTTTTACTGATAACTTCTAAACGCCCAAGCCACTTAGCGTTCTTCAAGCCATTATAAATATATTCATTCTTAATGGGAATCTTGTCATAATTCATCGTGTACTCATACATCTTTAAGGCTAGTAAAACATTCTTCAGTTGATGATACCCTAACATCGGAATGCTTAGTCGTAAATTCTGATATGTAAAACGCATCCCTTCATCACTATATTCAGGATTTGTTATTTCTTTATGATCACAAATGATTAAGTTACTATCAACTTCATCACAATAACCTTGAAATACTTTTAACACACTAGGATTGGTCTCAGTAGTGAAAATAGGGACATGGGGTTTAGCTATACCGATTTTTTCATAACCAATCTTCTCTAACGTATCTCCTAAAACATTCATATGATCATAGGAGATGTTAGTTATTCCTCCCACAATAGGTAGAATTAAGTTTGTTGCATCGTATCTTCCACCTAAACCAACTTCATAGACAACATAATCAACCTTTTTTTCATAAAAATAAAGATAGGATAGTAAAGTGATAATTTCAAACTCCGTCATTTCATCGATTAACTCTTGTTCTACTTGATTAACGATTGGATAAATCTTATTGGCATATAATACGAGATCAGCATCGCTAATATATTCATTATTTATTTGAATTCGCTCATTGAAACAGATGATATAAGGTGAAATATAAATGCCAACGCGAAATCCTGATGCCATTAAAAGATGATTGAGATAATTAACAGTGGAACCCTTTCCATTTGTACCAGCGATGTGTAGAGTCTTAATTCTAAGTTGTGGATTACCTAATAATTCGCAAGCTCGTTTAATTCTCGTCAAATGTAGTTTCATGGAAAACTTACTATGATTAGCTAACCATTCTAAAAACTCTGTTTTCGTCGTAAACATTTCACTTATCTCCTTTAAAAAAGTCAAAGGGTATTACCTTTGACATTATTTTTCGTTATTTTGCTTACTTGTCTCATAATACCGACAAATACTTGTTAACTTACACTCGGAACATTTAGGATTGCGAGATAAACAATGATAACGCCCAAAAAAGATCATTTGGTGATGTAACTTTGGCCATTTAGCTTCGGGAAAGAAACTATTCAACTTCTTTTCCACTTCTAATACTGAGTCACTTTCTTCTGCGATCTTTAAACGCTTACTTACTCTTTCAACATGCGTATCCACCGCGAAAGCAACTTGTCCATAAGCAACGGATAACACCACATTAGCGGTTTTCCTTCCCACACCAGGAAGTGTCATCAACTCTTCTCTGGTATTAGGTACATTACCATTATATTTCTCTAGTATAGTTTTCGCGGTTTCTTTAATGTTTTTCGCTTTATTATGATACAATCCTAAAGTTTTGATTTCTTCTTCAATCGCTTCGATAGAAGCTTCAGCAAAATCTTTAGGTGTTTTAAACTTCTTAAAAAGGGTTTCGGTAACTCGATTGACGCTTTTATCCGTTGTTTGGCTTGACAGAATAACCGCAATTAATAACTCAAAAGGAGTGGAGTGATTTAATTCACATTTCGCATCAGGAAACATTTCATCTAAGACATTCATGATTAAAGTTACTTTGTCCATGGTAGATTTCGTTCCTCTTTTTTAATATCTTTACTTTTTTCATAACGTTTGATGGAATTTAAGTATTCTGCGACTTCTTCTTTCGTTTTTAAATTCCGTTGTTTCCAGTTTATTAGGATGCGATCAATGTATTTTAAATTATAAGCTCCAGCGAGAAGAGCTTCTTTGATCGCTAACTTAATAATCTCAACATCATAATTATCTTGTTCAAACCATGTTCTCAACATCTCAATTTCGAAAGGTGAGAGAGTACGGCCAAATTCTTGTTCAAGAAAAGCGATTATTGAACTAATCATATGATCTTGTTCCTTCGTAATAATATTAATGTTTTCGGTTAAGATATCTTTGATAATCGCATTAAATAAAGGCTCAAGGGTAAACTTTTCTTTTTGTTTACCTTTTTCATCAATCTCCATTTCAAAAGCCAAGAGATTCTTCTGAACTAACTGATACACAAGATTCGAACATTCTACAAATTCGAGGGCCATTTTGTCTTGTAACTGATAAATAGATAGAAAGTCTTCCCCTAATTGACTAATGTTGTAGATGTGAATGAGCATCATCGCTTCTTGTTCGTTTAGGCCCATACGTTTATAGTTGTTTATTAAATAATCTTTCACATTTATTAAGTTATCTTTAATCATTTTTAACATTAAAGAGTTATTCATACACTCCAACTCCCTTAAATAATCAAGATAATTATAGCACATCTTCAACTGATTATCGACAAAATTAGCACAATTTGTACAATCGTGAACAAGTAAAAAAAAAGAGAAGGATTAGGTTAATTTAACCTTCTCTTCCACATATCTTTCAATTTCATGATAATCATTTTTCAACTCGCCAAGAAGTATTTTTAAACAGATTTCATCAAGCATATCGCCAATCCAGGGACCTTTACGTTCGGGATAGCGTATAATCAAATCACTACCTTTATACGCTAAATCGCAAATCCGTTTGATTGGGAGTTGCTCATATTGTTTCTTTAGTTCTTCTTGTTTATCAGGTAAATTCCGTAAATAATGGTTTAACTTATTCGTAAGTAAGCACGCGCTTAAACCCTGTCTAAAAAGCAAAGGATTCGAAAATTCATTGATTTCTAAACTATACATCTGATAAACATCTGTAATGGCTTTTTTTATGACATTAGCGATAGGTAAATTCATAATTGTTTCATAATTACCTATTACTGATAAAAACGTTAAGAAGTCCGTTAAATCATTAGGTTGATATTTCGTACTTAATATTAAATCTAAACCCTGACTTAAAAAATCAATAGATTCATAAAACTTCGTTTCTACCATTAATATAATCGCATCATGGAAGTACTTACCTAACACCAATTTCGTAATTTCCATGATTATGCGTTCTTTGGATATATATTTTATTAACGCGCGGTGCGTTTTTAGCGCTTTTAATGTCTCTTCCTCAACCGCAAAACCTAACTGACTGACAAATCGAAAAACCCTAAGCATTCGCAAAGCATCTTCATTAAACCGTTCATAAGGATTACCAACGGTACGGATTATTTTCTTTCTGATATCGTTAATACCACCAACATAATCGATGATTTGTTCATCAATGGTTAATGCGAGGGCATTCATGGTAAAATCACGGCGCAAAACATCCGTCATTAAATCACTAACATAAGTAACTTGATCCGGTCTTCTTTTATCTAAATAATCACCATCAGCCCGGAAAGTAGTAACTTCATATTGTTTCTTATCGATAACAACTGTTACCGTACCATGTTTAATGCCAGTTAAGATTGTTTTCGGAAATAAAGAAGCTACCACATCGGGATGGGCGTTGGTTGCAATATCAATATCGGTGCTCTTAATACCTAATAGATAATCCCGTACATATCCACCTACTATATAAGCTTCATAGCCATTGTCTTTCAGTTTTTTGATGATGTATTTTGCGCCTTCTAAAAGATTCATCGTATCACCTAGTTTCTATATTAATATTTCTACCTTTTTTAAATTTGTTACATCAATAATCGCTTTTTCGATTCCCGTAATAAACGCTTGACGATTATTGATACGATGCGTAATTGTAAGCGACTGATACTCATCCGCAAAAGTAAGCGTATGGTCCGCAATTATACCGGGTAATCTGACTGAATGTATGTAGGCATAATCTAAATTCATGAGATTCGCAAAATACTTAGCAGTACCGCTTGGCTTATCCTTTTTATGAATGCCATGGGTTTCAATGATTTCACAATAAGGAAAGAGTTTTTTAATTTGATAAATTAAATCCGCAATATCTTGACTTAACAATGAGAAATTAGGTGATATAACTACCCCTACATTATGTTTGGTAGCTAAATACTTAATTAATTTCTCATCATACTTTTTATAACCTGTCGTACCACTTACGACATTGATATTATGGATAATCGCTTGTTTAACTACCTCTAAGCAACTTGGATAATGCGTAAAATCAATTAGTGTATCAAACTGTTCGTTTTCAAGACAACTCTTAATATCTTTATATATTGGAATGGGTAAATCTAAATTTTGTCTAGATAATCCACAAACAACCTGCCAATCGTTTCTTTCTTTTAAATAATTATAGAGATATGACCCCATTTTCCCTGAAATCCCATTAATCGCTAGTCTCATCGCATCCGCCTCTTAAACGTATATTTTACTTTCCGTCTTAAATGGGCTCGTTCATATTGTCTTTTACTTAAATAAATGAAACTAGTCACAACGATAATGGGAGTAAAAAGTAAAAGTAAAACCACCAAAGCTCCACCCATAACAAGACCTCCCTATCATAATTTATGATAGGATTTGTCTTTTCATAACATCATTTAACAAGTTTTGACAAGTCTTTTTCAAAATTAGGATAACTAATCTTATCACATTCATCATTCAGAATCTCAATATTGTGATTCAATAACTTAGCCACTTTAAGCATCATACTTAAGCGATGATCATTAAAACTATCAACAACATTACTTTGGAGTTCTGTTTTGCCAGTAATCACAAAACCATCAGGTAGTTCTTCAATCTGACAACCTAACTTTCTTAAATTAAGATAAGTATTTCTTAATCTGTCACTCTCTTTGACTCGTGCATCTTTCGCATCCTTAATAATAGAAGTCCCAGGAATTTGGGTGGCTAACAGGGCTAAAATGGGGATTTCATCAATGAGTAGAGGTATTAAGTCTCCACTTATTATAAATGGTTGTAACGTTTTAGTAAATCTAATTAATACATCACCTACAAGTTCATTATTTACTATTCGTTGATTTAAGATTTCATAATAAGCTCCGATTTGATTTAATACAGTTAAAATACCCGTACGAGTAGGATTTAAACCGCAATTACTTAAAATAATCTCACTATCAGGCACGATTAAAGAAGCCACAATAAAGAAGGCAGCAGAAGAAATATCACCAGGAATAGTTATCTCTCTACCTTGTAACTCATTTTTACCAGAGATCTTAATTACTTGGTCTGAAAAGCTTATATCCGCCCCATAATACGATAACATTAACTCCGTATGATTACGCGATGCTCCTGGTAAATAAAGAACGGTTTCCTCAGTACATTTTAAAGCTGCCAGCATGATTGCGGATTTTACCTGAGCGCTACTTGTAGGTAGACTAACGGTATTACTTTTTAAAGTAGTAGGTAATATTTTCGCTGGTAAATAATCATCATTAGTTAAAATGATTTTGCTATTTAATAAACTTAATGGTGATACCACTCGTTTCATTGGTCGTTTACTTAAAGATGCATCACCTATGAGAGTATACTCATAAGGTAAACCTGTTAATAAACCCATTAGGAGTCGTGCTGTAGTACCAGAATTACCACAATCTAATGCCTTTTGTGCTTCTCTTAAATTAGAGATCCCTTTTCCATTTATTTCTATTTCTTCCTTAGTTTTCTTAACATCCACACCCAATTGTGCTAATATCTTGAGCGTTGTTAAGGTATCTTCTGCAAATAACGGATTAATAATTCTCGTTCTACCTTGCGCAATCGATGCGATAAAGAATGCGCGATGGGTGATGGATTTATCAGGAGGTAAATTGATAGTCCCTTGAAGTCTCATAAGTATAACCTCATAAACTCACGAAAATTATGCTTAAACTCCTCAATCGCTAATTCCAACCTGTAAGGTTTCCCAAAGTCTTGTAAACCAATAAACGTAATAAGACCATTACGATTTTTTTTATCATTTTTCAAGATTTCACTGATTAAATCAACGGAAAAATCATTATTAGCAGTAAGTATTTCTAATCTTTTAATTAAATTGAAGTAAGTTGAGGTGTATGGACTATCCGCAAGGAATAAATCAAAACCTATTCCTATACTTACCGCAATTCCATGTTTAAGTTGATAAAGGAGTTCTAAAGCATGACCTAAAGTATGACCAAAATTTAAATATTCTCTTATACCCTTTGTCTCATAGGGATCACTTTCAATATAATGTTTTTTAACTAATATAGCTTGATAGATAAACTCTTCTAATAGTTCTTTATCATCTAATAACTTATTTAACTTAAGTTCACTATCCAATACTTTGAAAAACAAACTACCAATTGATAATAGATCATGTTTAAGTATTTCACCAAATCCATTCTTAACTTCTACAAGTGATAGGGTTTCTAAGAAAGGTGTATGATAAATGACTACTTCAGGTTGATAAAAAGTACCAACGACATTTTTGATATTTCCAACATTTAAAGCTGTTTTTCCACCAATGGCGCTATCATGGGCAAGAAGAGTCGTTGGCAAATTGATAAAACGCACACCGCGTTTATAGGTTGATGCGAAAAAGGCCGCAAAATCGCCAACTGCTCCCCCACCAAACGCAATTACTAGTAGATTACGATCTAAAAAGTTACTTATGGCATAATTAACACATTTTTCAAACATTGAGATACTTTTATCTTGTTCAGGAGTTTTACTAAGGATAAACACATGTTGAAGTGGTATTACATCAGTTAATTTCGGAAAATGATAGTTATAAACATTTTCATCAGTAATCACTAATATTTCATGATGATTACCAATATACTTTTTAAGTTCTAACAACACATCACCAACAAGAACATCATATTGATAATCTGTGGTATTAATCCTAATCGTTTTCATCTCTAGAACCTCGCCACATAATCCCGATATTCTTTAACAGCTTTGATTAGTTGATCTAATGTATCGGCAGTAAATTGCGTTACTAATGCATTTAAAATTTCAAATAACACAGTATACTTACAAATCACACTTGCACTAGGAACGATACAAACATCACTACGCTCAATATGACTTGGTACACTTTCCTTGGTTTTTATATCAACACTCATCAGTGGTTTCATAAGCGTGGGAATTGGTTTGAAAACTGCCCGCACGATAATAGGTTCGCCTGTAGTCATACCGCCTTCGAAACCACCAGCATGATTGGTTTTCCGTTTAAAACCTTGATCGTAATAAATCTCATCATGACTTACACTTCCAAAGTTATCAGCTAATTTAAACCCATCACCAAACTCGACACCTTTACAAGCCTGAATACTAATTAGACTTTGGGCAATTTTCGCATCTAATTTCGTCTCATGGCTTACAAAACTGCCTAAGCCTAGTGGTACATTCATAACTTCAACTTGACATATACCACCTAAAGTATCTTGATTAGTTTTAGCATAATCGATAAGTTCACAGGCTCGTTTAGTCGCATCTCTACTTGGCATGAAAACAGGTGATTCGTCTAGGTAATCCCAGTCAAGTTCATAATCATCTAACTTTACATTTCCGATCTGCGTAACAAAACTTCTAGAACTAATATCGAGAAATGCCAAAACTTGCTCAGCAATACTACCTACTACAACCCGGGATACTGTTTCTCGCGCACTCGCTCTTTCAAATACTGGTCTGGTATCATCGAATTGATATTTAATCATCCCCACTAAATCAGCATGACCAGGACGGGGAACAGTTATCTTATCTTGTTTAGAAAAATTAAAGGGGTCCATGTAACTTTCATGGTTGATATAATCATTATTCTTTATGATGATGGTAATTGGTGCTCCTGTCGTTTTCCCATAAAGTATGCCCCCAGTTATTTCCACTTGGTCAGTTTCTATGTTCATCCTACTACCCCGACCATAACCACTTCTACGTAGTTTCAAAGCCTCATTGATTTTCGCTATATCAATAGGTACATTACTAGGCACACCTTCTAAGACTACCGTTATTTGATTACCATGGGAGTGTCCACTTGAAACATAACGCATTTTTACCACTTCCTGTCATTCTTTCTTATATTTTACCACTTTATTGCTTGATTTTATAGTGATTTCCTCGTAAATGAAAAAACCTACTACAAATGTAGTAGGTTAAACACATAATACCAATCAATTATTATTTAACGATTTCTTTAAAGGTTTTACCAGCTTTGAAAATTGGTAAAATAGCTTCAGTAACGATAATCTTTTCGCCAGTCTTTGGATTAACGCCATTTCTTTCTTGACGATGTTTAGTTTCAAATGTACCAAAGCCAGAAATTGTGACTTTGTCACGTGCTTTTAAAGTGTCATAAATAGTATTAATCATGGTGTCGATTACTAATTCGACGTCTTTCTTTTTCATTGCGGTTTTTTCTGCCACTAAAGTAATTAATTGTGATTTATTCATAACTATTCCTCCTTTATCTCTGTGACTCAATTAATATAACATAATTTTTTCCATCGAGCAATATCTTAACTATATTTTTTTACATTTTTTTTAATAATATACTTAAGTTTTTTAAATTCTGGCTATAAAATAATGGCGATTAATCCACCGGTTCCTTTGTTGATAACTTTTTCCAAAGTTTCCCGGAATTTTTGACGTGCATGTTCTGGTAAGATGAAGAGTTTCGCATTAATACCATCGATGACCAGCGATTCTAAGGAGCGTCCAAAGATTTCTTTCTTCCAAACTGAACTTGGATTCTTTTCATAATCGTTCATTAAATAATTGATTAAATCTTTACATTGTTCTTCACTACCTATAATGGGTTCAAAGACGCTATTAACTTCTACTTTAATCATATGGATACTTGGGGCTACTGCTTCTAACTTAACACCGTACCGACCGCCTTGTTTGGTGATTTCGGGTTTATTTAACTTCATATCAATCGTTCTTGGTGTCGCAATACCATATCCTGTTTGACGGCACATTTGTAGTGCACTTTGAATGCTATCGTATTCTAACTTCGCTTCGCGATAATCTTGGAGTAAAGCGATAAACTCGCCACGGTCTTCAATCTTATGACCGATGATTGATTCGAGAATTTCATTATATAATTCATCTTTACAGGTAACGGTAATCTCCGCATAACCCTTACCAGCATCAATGTTGGTAAGTTCAACGCTGTCTATATATTCATTACTACGTAAGACATCAACAATCTTGTTAACTTCGCGGAGTTTTTGATAATCATTTGTGAGATTTTGAATCACATTATCAAACTCTTGCTTAACACTATGGTCACTCTTTAATACCCCTATCCAACTTGGTACCTTAATGTCTAACTCTTTAATCCTAAATTCATATAATGCTTCTTTCAATACGTTATTTACATCATCTAGTGTCATCTTTTCCACTGATAAGGGAATAACAGGTACATCATATTTTTCTACTAATGAATCCCGTAAACTCAAAGTTTCTGCCTTATGTGGATGACGACTGTTGAGAATGACGATGAATGGTTTATCGAGTTTCTTTAACTCATTAATCGTCTTTTCTTCTGCCTCAATATAGTCTTCCCGCGCAAAATCGCAGATAGAACCATCGGTCGTCATCACTATGCCAATGGTGGAGTGATCCTCAATAACCTTCTTTGTGCCAATTTCTGCCGCCTCTTTAAAAGGAATGGGATCTTCAAACCACGGTGTGTGCACCATGCGAGGTGCATCTTCTTCCATGTAACCTTTGGAGTTAGGAATTACGAAACCAACACAATCAACTAATCGAACCCTAACATCCAAATCATCCAACTTAATTGTGACAATTTGGTTGGGAATAAATTTCGGTTCCACCGTCATGATGCTTTTCCCATCACCAGCTTGTGGTAACTCATCAACAAGGCGTTTATACAAGTTTTCGTCATCAACATTAGGTAAAATGAGAGTTTCAACAAATTTACGAATAAAAGTCGATTTCCCCGAACGTACTGGTCCAACTACTCCTAAATATAGTGAACTATCAGTACGTTCGATAATATCACGGATTACTCTTTCGCTCATATTACTCCTCACTTTCTAATATCCTCACAATATTATATTTTTTTCACTGTGAAGATATTCAAAAAATGAGAAAATCTATATATAAAAAATGAAAAAACTTAGGCTAAACCTAAGTTTATAGTAAATCATTTAAGTTTGAAGGTACCCCTTCATTTTTTATCTTCTTCACCAAATTATCTTCTAATTCTTTTGTAACTTCTTTATTCGCTAAACGGGCAATATCTCTAATAAGTTTGCGTAAAACTACTTCATTTGATAAATCGGCATTCTTGATACTATCAGCAATCTCAAAGATTTTGTTTTTGTCGATATTGACCTTCTTGTTGATTTCATCAAAGATATTCTTGAACAAAATAAAACCTCCCTTTCGTCTCTAATTAAGTATATGAAACTACGGGAGGTTATGTGCTTTATTCATGTTTTAAATCTCTTTGCATGAGTTTCTTAATAACATCACGTGGTTCGCGTTTATTAAAGATTACATCATAAACCGCAAAAGTAATTGGCATATCAACATCTAATTGCTTTGCATAATAGTAACAAGCTTCACAACTTCTTACCCCTTCAACAACCATCGGAATGCTTGCAAGGGTTTCCTGGAGATTCTTACCACTACCAATCTTTAAACCCGCTTGATAATTGCGGCTATGTAAACTAGTGGCGGTAACGATTAAGTCACCTAGACCAGTTAAACCAAATAAGGTCTCTTCTTTAGCACCAACTTTAACAGCAAGTCTACGCATTTCCGCAAGCCCCCTAGTAATGAGGGCAGCTTTGGCATTATCACCATATCCTAACCCTGTAAGAATACCTGCTGCTAGCGCTATTACGTTTTTAATTGCGCCACCTAATTCCGCTCCAATAAGGTCATTGAGAGTATAAACGCGGAAGTATTCATAATTATTAAAAATCTTTTGACAGTATTCTGCTAGTTCGATATTATCGCTAGCACATGTAACGGTCGTTAATTGCCTTTGGATTACTTCTTCAGCATGACTTGGACCTGTCAACACTACAAATCCAATGATCTTATCCTTATCAATCTCTTCATAAACAATTTCGGATACCCGTTTAAAGGTTTGTGGTTCAATCCCTTTACTCGCATTCACGAAAATCACAGGATGTTTAAGAGCTTGATTAACTGCCTTAAGGGCATTGCGAATAACCTTTGTAGGAACTACTGTAACAACAATTTCTGTGTTGCTTAATGCGTCTTCGAGATTATTAAAGCCTTTAACCTTTTCTGGCAACTTACCTTCAGGTAAATATTTTTTATTTGTGTGATGTTCATTTATTTCATCGATGACGGTTTTATCAACATCATATAATCTTACTTCATGATTATTATCAGATAATAAGAGTGCTAGCCCACTACCCCAACTACCAGCCCCAATGATTGTAACAACACTCATGAAAATCCTCCTATTCGCGTATTTTAGCGATGATCTTTATGGGTGTACCTGTAAAGTCAAAGTATTCGCGAATTTTATTATCAATGAAACGTTCGTAAGAGAAATGCATAAAATCAGGATTATTCACAAATAACACAAATGTTGGCGGTTTTACTCCTACTTGTGTTACATAATAAACTTTGAGTTTACCACCATTATAGGTTGGTGCGGGGTTAAGACTTACTGCATCTAAGATGACATCATTTAAGACATTTGTGGCAATGCGACGTTCATAATTGACTGATACCTGTTTGATGGCGTCAAACAAGGTATGGATACGTTTCTTTTCTTTCGCACTCACGAAAACAATTGGAGCATAATCAAGAAATTGAAACTCACTGCGAATATCTTTTATCCACTCATTCATTGTCTTTGTTTCTTTTTTAATCGCATCCCACTTATTAACACAGATGATGACACCTTTATAGGCATTATGCGCATACCCAGCAATGCGCTTATCGTACTCGATAATTCCTTCGGTAGCATCAATAACAACTACACAGATATCGCTTCGTTCAATGGCACTCATAGCGCGAAGAACGCTATATTTTTCGGTTGACTCGTAGATTTTACCCCGTTTTCGTAGCCCCGCTGTATCAATCACTACATATTTTTGACCATCGCGAGTAAAAGGAGAATCGATGGCATCTCGTGTTGTGCCAGCGATATCACTAACGATTACTCTTTCCTCTCCTAATATCGCATTAGTGAGTGATGATTTTCCTACATTAGGTCTACCAATGAAACAGAATTTAATTGTATCTTCAGCATATTCGGTATCAGTTTTTTTCGGTAAAAAAGCGATGACTTTATCGAGCATATCACCAAAACCAATACCATGGAGCGATGATATACCCACCACATCTTCAAAACCTAAACGATAAAACTCGTATACATTTTCTTTATATTTCACATCATCAACTTTATTAACCGCTACGACCACTTTCTTTTGTGCACGATATAAAAGTTCTGCCACATACTCATCATCAGGTGTTACACCTTCACGCCCATCGCAAACGAAGATAACTACATCCGCTTCATCAATCGCGATTTCCGCTTGATATTTAATTTGATCAACTAATGGTTCATCGCTTACTTCAATACCCCCCGTATCAATGATGTGAAAACTGCGACCTAACCATTCTGCTTTCGCATAAATACGGTCACGTGTCACACCAGGGGTATCTTCCACAATGGAGATCCTTTGGCCAACTATCCGATTAAAAATAGTGGACTTCCCACAATTGGGACGTCCAACAATCGCTACAACTGGTAACATACTAATCACCTATTCTTTTTTGTTACCTAAAAGTTCCTTTAACTTATCCCCAAACAAATCTCCTATAGTATCATTCTTAACTTTTTCTTGTTCACGCATATATTTCAAGAATTCTTCGCGTTCGGCATCTTCTTTAACTCTTCTGATACTTACAACTAGTTTTCGTTCTTCAGGATCAAATTCCGTTACTTTTACGGTAATAACTTGTCCAACTGTTAGAACATCTTCAGCTTTCGTTACACGTTTCTCACTAGAAACTTGATTTTTAGGTAGAATTCCTTCCACATCTTCAACATATTCAACAATAGCATCACCATTGACAAAGCCTTTAACAGTGACGTCTACAACTTTACCTTGTTTTAATCCACTAGTAATCCAAGGATTGGGTTTTAACGCTCTTACAGATAATGATAGTTTTTCTTTATTCGCATCAATCTTAATAACTTTAACTGTAATCTTTTGTCCAACTTCAATATGGTCAAACATATTAACATTGGGATTATATGAGTAATCATTTTTATGTAACAAACCGTCTACTTGTGGATAGATGTTTACAAAGGCACCAAAATCAGTGATTCTTACTATTGTACCTTCAATAACATCGCCTTCCTTAATATTTTGAGCGACAACTTCCCAAGGTTTAGGAAGTAAGGCCTTAATTGAAAATAACACTTGTAGTTTTTCATCATCTTTTTCAATGACTTTAACATTTACCTTATCGCCAATTTTATATAACTCAGATATATCATTAAAAGGTAAATGGGAGATTTCTTTTAAAGGTACTAAGCCTTGATAATTATTGGCTACTACTAGTAATCCATAATGTTCAACGCGCACTACTTTACCTTCATATACCGCATCAAGTTTAATCCGTTTATAATTGCGAAGTTTTTCTTTAAATAATTCCGCTGCGATAATTGCGCGCCTTGAAACGACAACTCTTTTATTTTCAAATTTAATGACGCGTACTTTAATATTTTGGTTAAGGAGACTATTAACATCAAAATTAGCGTCAACATCAACTTCATTTTTTGGCATGATACAATCAATACCGTAAATATTAACGATAACCACCTTATCCTTAATATCTGTTACTTTACCATTAATGGTATGTTTAAACTGATAATTCCGTTCTAATTTACGTAAGGCTTCCTCTCTTTCAAGATCAAGACGGGATAATAAAGCTACTTCATCATCAATCTTCTTAATGACCGCCTTAATCCGATCTCCCACCTTATATAATTCTTTACATGATTGAACATCAGGATTTAATGTTAATTGATTTAAATAAATCTTTCCTTCTGTCATGTAGTTAAAATCAACTAATACTTCATTATCAGTTACTTGGACAACTTTACCATTTACTACTTGTCCTTCATGAAAATTTCGAATTTCATATAAATCTTTTTCGCTCATACTAGACACCTTCCCTAAAATTATATCTATTAGTTTATCCACTACCTCATCCACAGTAAGAAAAGATGTATCGATTTCATAAGCATCAGGTGCTTTCACTAATGGATTTAAGGTGCGATTAGTATCAAGGTAGTCGCGTTGCATTATTTCTGCTTTAATTTCTTCTAAACTAACCTCTTGATTTTTATCTTTGATTTCTAAATATCTTCTTCTTGCCCGTTCTTCAACTGATGCGGTAATAAAAAATTTAAATGTTGCGTCCTTTAAAACATTCGTGCCAATGTCGCGACCATCCATGATGACATTGGCATTTTCCGCAATTTTCCGTTGCATGGCCACTAATTTATCACGCACGATTTTTAATGATGACACAATTGAAACATTATTTGATACTTCCCGTGATCTTATTTCTTGGGTGACATCTTCACCATCTATATAAACCTTATCATCAGGGGTTAGTTCGAGTTTTGTCTCATCTAAAAAGGTATATTCTTCTTCGTTATTTAAATCTATATTAAGTTTTAAAGCTTTATAAGTAATAGCTCGATACATCGCACCTGTATCGACATATATATAATTTAGTTTTTTCGCTAATTTTTTGGCGATGGTACTTTTACCGGCTCCAGCTGGTCCATCAATTGCGACACTTATGTATTTCATAGTTCCTCCTACAAGTTCCTCAAGAATTCGAGAATAGCGTCACGATTAACATAAATTGCCACAACACCTAATACAATAATAATTAGAATTGCGATAACTGGTGATAATTTGTATGATTTTTTTAGTTTGCTTGGTTTCGTATCGCTAGTTTGTGGATTATTTTGAACAATAACCTCTTCGGCAGGATGAGTTTCGACCTCATATTCAGCTAATTCCATTTGAGGCTCATCTTCTTCCTGGGTTTCTTTGATAATCTCTTGGATGTTTTGTTCAAATTTAGAATCATCATATTGCGTCTTCTTTGAGTTCATGTTTATATCTTCTATTAAGTTCATTAGAACTGCCCGTTGATCCTTGGCACTAAAGATTTCTTGTTCTGTTGTCTTAATAATCTCATCAATATTAATATCTTCATTAGTTTCCACAATTTCTTCAGTAACTGTTTCTGTCACTACTTCCATGTTCTCTACTTCCTCAACTGTCTCTTCTACATGTGGTATTTCTTTTATCAATGTTTGTCGTAATTCTAGGAGTTTAGTTTCAAGAGGAGCTAATGAATTCATTTTTACTAATCTTTCATAATTTTTAATACAATCTATATATGAATTAGCACCATTGTTTTGATCCGACAAATTAACACGAAAACTCCTAGTAATCTTCTTAAGATGAAGATCAATAGACACATCATTGTCAATAATATCTGTATTGCTTTTTCTGAACATATGGGGCATTCTTATTCTATTGATACTAACTTGCTTATCGTTCAAGCTAATCACCCTCTGGAAAACGTATCATTAGAATTATAGCACATTTTCTACCATTTTATAATATATTTTATCATTTTTCCAAGAATAATGAATTATATAACTATAATGAAATTTTTCACAAAGAATTGCTTAAGAAGTAATTGCTTGAAAGCGCTATTATTGTTATAATGAAAAAAGAAGTAACGGTAAACTTTTTATTAGGAGGTATATTTTAAATGACAAATCTAATATATGCCACTGTTGCTATTGGTGTAATCGGCCTATTGTATGCAGTAGTTCTCTACCATAAGGTTAAGAAAGCACCAAAAGGAAATGAACGCATGAGGGAGATTCAATCATTCATTAAAGAAGGCGCAATGGCATTTCTTAAGAAAGAGTATACAATACTCGCTTTTTTTACTTTAGTTGTTTTTTTAGTTATTGGCATCGTTTTACCTTTAGGCAAAAATGTAAGCGCTTTAAATGCTTGGCTAACAGCATTAAACTTTTTAATCGGTGCATTTTTATCAGCGTTAGCAGGATTTATTGGCATGCGTGCTGCCACCAGCGCCAATAGTGCTGTTGCTAATGCTGCTAAAGACCATGGAATGAGTAAAGCCCTATCCCTTGCTTTTAGTGGTGGAAGTGTAATGGGCTTCTGCGTCGTTGGTCTTGGTTTATTAGGTCTTAGTTTAGTATACCTCATTGAATCTAACCTGCCAGGATTCAATCCTAATGAAGGTATTCAAGATGTCATCAATGGATTTGGATTAGGTGCTAGTTCCATCGCCTTATTTGCCCGAGTTGGGGGTGGGATCTATACGAAAGCAGCTGATGTTGGTGCTGACTTAGTTGGAAAAGTAGAAATTGGGATCCCCGAAGATGATCCCCGTAACCCTTCCGTCATTGCTGATAATGTCGGTGATAACGTTGGTGATGTGGCGGGAATGGGCGCAGACCTTTTTGAATCTTATGTTGGTAGTATAATCGCATCGATAACATTAAGTTTGACGATGCAAATGCCCACTTCAGACACAAAACATGCTTTATATAAAATTTTAGATGGTTTTGCATCCATTGATGAAGCACGCATCGCATTTGCTGTATTTCCATTATTAATTTGTGGCATTGGCATTCTAGCCACCATCTTCGGTAGTTTATTTATTGGTAATGGTCAAAAAATTAATCCACATAAATCTTTAAAATTAGGTACATACATAACCGCAGGTATTACTGTCATTGCTTCTTTAGTATTAAGTTTTGTGATTTTCAATTCAATTAGACCATTTGTGGCTATTATTTCTGGATTAATCGCCGGAATCCTTATCGGTATCTTTACCGAAATATATACATCAAGCGACCATCATTATGTTAAACGAATCGCTGACCAATCAAAAACTGGAGCTGCCACGAATATTATTTGTGGTATATCAGTTGGAATGGTATCTACTGCCCTTCCTGTTTTAATCATTGCGATAAGTACTCTTCTTGCTTATTATTTCGCTAATTTATACGGTATCGCCTTAGCATCGGTTGGTATGCTTTCTATTGTAGGTAATACCATCGCAATTGATGCTTATGGTCCAATAGCAGATAATGCTGGAGGAATTGCGCAAATGTCTAATTTGCCCCACGAAGTAAGAGAAATAACGGATCATCTTGATTCCGTTGGAAATACTACCGCTGCGATTGGTAAAGGTTTTGCGATCAGTTCCGCTGCGCTTACTGCTTTAGCCTTATTCGCATCATATGCGCAAGTCGCTGATATTAATATGATTGATATTTTGAATCCAAGTGTTGTCGTTGGCATGCTTATCGGTGCCATGCTTCCATTCCTCTTCTCAGCGCTAGTAATGTCATCTGTCGGTAAAGCCGCCAACGTCATGATTATGGAAGTTAGAAGACAATTCAAAGAAAAACCAGGTATTCTTGAAGGTACTGAAAAACCTGAATATGCAAAATGTATTGAAATCTCCACGGCTGCAGCTATCAAAGAAATGGTTTTACCAAGCATCATTGCGATCCTTGCTCCTATCCTTACAGGTATAATCCTTGGTAAAAATGCGCTCGGTGGTTTATTAGCTGGTTCACTTGTAAGTGGTATTATGTTAGCCATCTTCATGGCTAACTCCGGTGGTGCTTGGGATAATGCGAAAAAGGCCATTGAACAAGGACAAGGAAAAGGTACCTTTGAACATTCCGCAAGTGTCATTGGTGATACTGTAGGCGATCCATTCAAAGATACTGCTGGACCTTCACTAAATATCTTAATTAAACTTATGACGATTGTCGCTTTAGTCTTTGCGTCAATCTTTGGTAATGGTATCTTTGGTTAATAGATAACGAGGGAATTAGTAATGCACTAATTCCCTTTATTATTGTCTAAATAGTCAGCACACTATGTACTAATACTCTTCGACAAACCTTATATCTAATAATACTAACAGTACCTTTATCTACACTATCTAATCTTTACAATCATCACGAGTGTAAATAATAATTGACAAAATATAAATGTATCGGTAAAATATATGAAAATTTACTTCGTGGTGATTTCAATGAAAGAAGTTTACATTATCTTAAGTCATTCTGGCACCATTATCTCTAAAATAATAAAAATATATACTCGCGCACGTTACAGCCATGTTTCACTAGGCTTTGATCCTGAACTTAATGAATTTTTCAGTTTTGGTCGCAAGCATATTACCACTCCCCTTCGAGGTGGCTTTATCATTGAAGGAAAGAACCGCGGTTTATTTCAAAAATTTAAAAAGGCAAAATGTAAAATCTATAAAGTAATACTTACTGACAATCAATTTGAAATTATGCGAAGTTACATCAATGAATTCCTTAAAGCGCAACATAAGTACAAATACAATTATCTCGGTATCTTTACCACTATGTTTGGTCTTAAATTTAACCGTCCCTATTATTACTTCTGTAGCCAATTTGTCGCTGAAGTCCTTTATAAAAGTAAAGTATGGAACTTTAATAAAGACTTTTCTCTAATTAGGCCTAAAGACTTTGAACAAATAAAAAACGCTACCTTAATCTTTGAAGGTCGCGTTTGTGATTATAGTATTTTTAATACCTTCTAATTTTGTAACCTTTTATTTTCTCAGGTTGACCATAACGAGCTAAAACATATAATTGTTTAACTTCGTGAACCTTTAATGGTCGAAACTCTCCTGGTTTCAGTCCTTCAACATCAAGAAACGCAAAGCGTTCCCGTCTTAACTTTTTGACTGGATGCCCAATCGCTTCAAACATTTTTTTAACTTGATGGTATTTTCCTTCTGTTATCGTAATCCTCACTTGTGAGGATTTATTTTTTCTATCGACACTTAGTAAGTTAACTTTCGCTTTTTGCGTTACATAACCATCAATTTCTACACCTGTTCTTAAGCGTCTCAAATCATCATTACTGACAATGCCTTCACAACGCACAAGATAAGTTTTTTCAATTTGGCTTTTCGGATGCGTTAAAAGATTAGTTAACTCACCATCATTAGTAAGAAGTAGTACACCCGCTGTATCATAATCAAGTCTTCCGACTGGATAGACCCGTTCTTTTATTCCCTGCTTGCGCAAGAAATCTACCACAACAGGACGATTCTTATCATCACTTACAGCGCAAATACAACCCCGAGGTTTATTAATCAGATAGTAAACTTTTTCTTCTTTATTTAAAGGTACGCCATCAACTTCTATTTCATCTTTATCGCTAACTTTATAACCTAACTCGGTAACGATGATACCATTTACTTTTACTTTGCCTTCAAGGATTAATTGTTCAGCTTTGCGTCGACTGGTAAAACCACTATTCGCTATAACTTTCTGTAGACGTTCCACTTTTTCACCTCCATTATATCTATTACTATTTTACACATTTATTTAAATTAATAAAGCAAAATCCACCAATACGTAAAAAATATTTCCTATTCCGTTGGTATCACCGCACCATTGTATGTATCTCTAATAAATTGTTTAACCTCATTTGAGGTAAGTACTTCCACTAAAGTTTTGATTTTCGGATGATCAACCATTTCGCTTCTTGTCGCAATGATATTCACATAAGGGTTATCGATGGGACTTTCGAGCGCTAACGCATCTTCAAGGGGATTTAAACCTTGATCAAGTGCAAAGTTAGTGTTAATTAAAACTAGGGCGTTTTGTTCATGTTTATAGATTTCAACTAAGAGACCTGGATCAATATCGTTATTAAACTTAAGATTATAGGGATTCTCAGCCAAATAATCTCCAATATTACGTACCCGAACATCTTCTATCTTAACGTCTTCTTTTAATTTGATTAATTTCTTATCGACTAAGATGCGGATTAAACGTGGTTCATCACTTGGAGAATTGCTCATATAAACAGTAGCTCCATGAATGTTAGTTAAATTTGTATAAGTTTTAGAATATATACCAATGGGTTCTAAATGAATACCAGCGACACTTACGATATCTGTTCCATATTGCTTATTATAATGTTCTAGATAAGGTAGATGTTGAAAATAATTAGCATCAACATCACCATCTGTTAACCGTTGATTAGGAGTAACATAATCAGGGAGTCGAAAGATTTTCAAAGTATATCCTTTTTCTTCTAAAAATGGTTTGGCGTACTCTAAGATTTCAGCATGGGGTGTGTAACTAGCAGCCACCCAAATTTCATCATCTGGAATTTGAACCTTACGGTTACAACTTACGAGTAACAAAACTGATCCAATTATTAATACAAAAAACAAATATTTTTTCATGTTATCACCTCTTGTCAACTTTCTTTGTGATGTAATCACCAATAAATTGAATCATAAACACAATAACTAGTAAGAGTAAGGTGGCTACCAAAGTAACCTGATTGCGACCACGTTGAAACCCTTCCATATATGCAAGATGCCCTAACCCACCAGCACCAATTGCCCCGGCTAAAGCTGTGTAACCTACTAGTTGCACACAGGTAACAGTTATCCCTGAGATAATTGCAGGTAGGGCTTCAGGAATTAATACGCGGGTAATAATTTGTAAATTGGTGGCACCAAATGCTTTACTCGCTTCAATAACCCCTTTATCGACTTCATTTAAACCTATCATTACAAGCCTTGCATAAAAAGGTACACAACCAATGATTAAGGCAGGCAGTGCTGCGTTAGGACCTAAGATTGTCCCAACGATTATTCTTGTAAATGGAATAAGCAAAATAATTAAGATGATGAAGGGTATGGCTCGCAAAATGTTAATGGTCTGTGATATTAACACATTAACCAATTTAAAGATTGGCTCTTCGCGTTTTGAACTAAAGTATAATAATAATCCTAATCCTAAACCTAAGAAAAAGGTGATAATAGTCGTCATCAAGGTCATGTATAATGTTTCTTTTAGCGCATTAAACATAAATTGCCAATCTAATTCAGTCAAGTTGCTTCACCTCAATTCCTAGTGTTTCAAGATGCTTTAAGGCTTCTGTTATGTCATGACCTGTAAGTTGAACGTAAAGAACACCATACGAGCCATTATTAGTTGGAATGATTTTCCCTTGTAAGATATTAATATCAACATCAAATACTTTGACAAGTGAAGATATTAAGGGCTTTTCAACATTGTCATTTATATATTGAAGTTTAACTAAAACACCATCAGGATATTTTGACCTTAACTTCTCATAAGTTAAAACTTCAGCATTTAAGTCCGTTATTTGGTTGACAAAGTTTTGGGTTGTCCTTGTTTTGGGGCTTGTGAAAATATCAATTACGTAACCAGTTTCGATGATTTTACCTTTTTCCATGACCGCGACACGATGACAAATTTCTTTTACCACGGCCATTTCATGGGTGATTAATACGATGGTAATCCCAAAACGTTCATTGATTGTTTTTAATAGATATAAGATTTGTTTTGTCGTTTCAGGATCCAAAGCACTTGTTACCTCATCACAAAGAAGTATTTCGGGATGATTCGCAAGTGCGCGCGCAATTCCCACCCGTTGTTTTTCACCACCACTTAATTGACTAGGATAACTATTAGCTTTTTCTGTTAATCCCACTAAAGCTAGTAATTCCATTACTCGTGCATGAATAATGTCTTTTTTTACTTTCGCTATTTTTAAAGGAAAAGCCACATTTTCAAAAACAGTTTTATTAGATAAGAGATTAAAATGTTGGAAGATCATGCCTATTTTACGTCTTTTAGAACGTAATTCTTTAGTTGTTAAACTTAATAAATCAATATCATTGACAAAGACTCTTCCACTAGTAGGCTTTTCTAATAAATTTATCATTCTAATTAAGGTGCTTTTCCCTGCACCACTATACCCGATAATCCCAAAGATTTCCCCTTGATTGATAGTTAGCGTTACGTCATTTACCGCTTCAGTTGTTTGATAATGTTTAATGACATTTTCTAGCCTAATCATGTTTTCCTCCTAATAAAAAAACCTTTCAATAAGCAGAAAGGTTTATGTTTCTACTTATCTTCCATGGATAAACCATGCTGGAATTAGCACCTTGCTTATCGCGCAGGTTGCCGGGTTTCATCGGGCCAGTCCCTCCACCACTCTTGATAAGTTTTCTTATTCAATTACCTAACATTATAATTAATTTAATCTGATAGTCAATAAACTTTTTTCATGATAACGTTTTACCGTAGTAAAAACAACCATAAGATTAGAAAGCCTAGAATAAAATTAATAATATCATTTAAAAGCCCCGCTTTAATCGCATATTTTATCTCCTTAATGCCAATTGCCCCAAAGTAAACAGTGATAATATATAAAGTCGTATCACTGCTTCCTTGAATGACACTCGCATAAAGACCTAAAAAACTATCAGGACCATAATTTTGATAAATCTCCTTAAGTACCGCTAGACTCGCCATCCCTGAGATGGGCTTAAAAATCATAAATGTTAAGATATCAGGATTAATTAATCTCGCAAGATTAAGGTGTTTGGTGATGGTCTCAACAAATAAGGAACTCCGAAAGACGCTCGTGGCGATTATCATACTAGCAACATAGGGAAGAATCTCAAAGGAATATTTTAAACCTTCTTTAGCTCCCTTAATAAAACTCTCATAAGCATTAATTTTCTTATAATAAGCATAGATCATCAAAAAGATGATGATAACAGGAATGATATATGCCGAAAAGTTCATATTATCACTCTACTTAAATTTCTTTTTATTTAAGAAATAAAAGAGACGGTCGATTAAAATAGCGGTTAAAGTCGAAAGGAATGAAGTGATGATAATTAAAGGTATGACTTTGGTTGGTTCGTTACTGCCATACACTTTGCGTAGTGAAATAATGGTAGTAGGAAGTAAAGTTAAACATGAACTATTAATAAGTATGAGGGTAAGCATACTCCGACTAGCACTATCTTTATTCTGATTTAACTTCTTCATCTCTTCCATCGCTTTAATTCCTAAGGGCGTAGCCACACTACCCAACCCTAACATATTGGCAGCCATATTACTGGCCAAATAACCATGCACCGCATGATCTTTTGGTAATTCTGGATAGATTAATTTCGTTATAAAATATATCTTCTTGGCAAACTTCTCTATTAACCCGCAATCTTTCGCAATCTGTAATATTCCACTCCAAAAGATATATAATCCCGTTAAACTTATAATAAGTTTCACTGCATCTTGCGGTGCTTCTAGAAGGGCATTGTTAATCTCAACAATACGATTATTATGTAAAGCAAAGAAAATCCCAATGATAAAAAGCAACAACCAAATCTTATTTACCACAAGATATCACGAATAGTGCGCATCAATTCTTCCCCCAAATCTAGAATAGTAAAACTATTATCTAATACACTATATGATTTATCATATGGATAAATTTCTTTTGTGAGTAAGATTTCACCATCCTTGATTAGGTGTAAGTAATAGCGTTCATGATTATCGACATCAATAAAGAAACGATATTGATTAAATTCTTCTTCGCGAAGTGGATAAGCAATTTTGTCATCTAAATAGAAAATTTTGTTTAGTTCTTTAACCTCAAATAATCCTTTTCGTAATAAAGTGACCATTTCATATTCTTTAAAACCATAATTTAATAAAGCCAAATGTTCCTCCCAGTCATTAACACCATTAAGCGTGACTACAATTAGTTCTAAATCAGCTTTCTTACCCACAGACACTAAGGTCCGGTGAGCAAGGCGCGTATATCCCGTTTTTCCACCAATCACAAAATCATATTTATTAATTAACCGATGTTTATTGTACCAAGTATACCTTTCACCATTTAAACTTTCTGCATGATAAACAGAAGTTTTATTAATCTTCCGATAAATTGGATTATTCATCGCATAACGAGTAATTAACGCAAAATCATAAGCTGTCGAAAGATTCTTACTATCTTCGTCTAGTCCCGAAGGATTTTCAAAGACAGTATTCTTGAGACCTAGTTCTTTTGCTTTCTCATTCATTAAATAAACGAAATTACTAACACTACCAGCAACTCCTTCGCCAATCGCATAAGCGGCATCATTACCACTTCTAAGAAGTAATCCATAAATTAAATCGATGAGTTTTAGTTTATCACCTTTTTTCAAGTAAAGGGATGAACCAACTTGTCTTGTCGCTTCTTCACTTATTTCAATATATTCTTCAAGATAACCCTCTTCAATAGCGATGATAGCTGTCATTATCTTTGAAATGGAAGCAACTGGTCTTTGAAGATGAGCATTTTTCTCATATAAAACTCTACCTGAGTGACTTTCTATTAAAACAGCACATTGACTATTAATAGTGGGGATACTTTGAGCAGATACGTTCTTCACAAACAGAAAAATTAAACCAATTATCATCACAAGAATCCAGAAAATTAAGATAATTTTCTTTTTCATCATACCACCTAAAGAAATATATGAGACAAATTGAGGTAAAATGAGTCATATATAAAAAATCCTTCAAACCTTGTAGTTTGAAGGATGTCTATTACTCGGTAATCTTGATTTTGGTCATCGAATCATATAAATCTTTTTCTTCCGTTTCGCGTTCTACATCTTCAGCTAACTCTGGTAATTCTTCGATGGAAGAAAGATTGAAATAATCTAAGAAATCATTAGTTGTACCATAAAGAATCGGTCGACCAGGCACATCAAGTCTTCCAACTTCTTTAATAAAACTCATGGCTACTAGTTTCCTAATCACGTTTTCCGAGTTAGTACCGCGAATATCTTCAATTTCAGCACGGGTAATGGGTTGTTTATAAGCAACAATAGCGATAACTTCTAAGGCTGCTGATGATAAGCGTTTTTTATTGCTGGTATAGACTTTGCGGAACAATTCGATATATTCTTTTTTGGTTGCCATCCGATAATGACCAGCAGTATGAATAATCGTAACACCGCGTGAAGTATCTTTACAACGTTCAATATATTCTTCAACTAACTCTTCAACTTCTTCTTCACTGATTTCTAAAATTTGCGCTAGTTCGTCTTTGGTAAACCCTTCATCACCAGCCACATATAATAAACCCTCTAGACCAGCGAGTAATTCTGCTCTATCCATGTGCTTCCCTCATTTCTTCATCCAGATATTCAATATAGATATCTTGAAATAATGTATCTTGATGTAATCTAATAACATGATGTTTTGTAAGTTCTAAGATTGCCATAAATGTCACAACGATGAGTTCCTTCGTCACATTTTCTTCAAAGATTTCGGTAAATCTAAGTTTTTTCCTCGTTCTAAACAGGTCAGATAATTCCTGAATGCGCTCATCGATGGTGATGGTTTGTGGCTTAATCTTGGTCTTAATCGGTTTATGTAAACTATAACGTTTAAGTACCCTATTATACGCACTTAGCAAATCGTAGATATCGACATCTTGTAATAAAAAATCCTTCGTTTCGATCTTCAGTTCTTCAGAAAGATCCGAAGGAATCTTCGTTAAATATTTTTCACGTTCGGTTTCTTGTTCTTGGAAAAAAGAAACTACATCTTTAAAGATACTATACAATTTTAACCGACGTTTCAATTGCTCTTCGGGATTTTCTTCATAACTTATATTTTCATCATCTAAATTACTTTGTGGCAACATTTTTCTACTTTTAATATAAATTAAATAAGCAGCGAGTCTTAAGTATTCACTTGCAATTTCCAGATTTAAATCTTCCATGGCATGGAGATAATCGAGATATTGTTGGGTGATTTCCGAAACATTGACGTTATCTATGTCAATTCTCGCTTCTTTAATCAAATATAACAATAAATCTAAAGGCCCTTGAAAGGCATCAATTGTGACAAGATATTCCATAATATCACCTTATTGATATTTTACCGAACTTAAACTATCTTTGTCAAACAAATATCGAAATAAAAAAAGCTAAAGATTGTTTTACTCTTTAGCTTTTTTACGTTTCTTTTTAGATTGACTTGTTCTAACAAAGATATGTAGAAAATCTTTAAAATTAAAAGGTAATAAAGGATATAAATAAGGTTTACCGAAACTAGTATTAAACGCTAGGAATAATACATATAAAATGATACCACCTATTAATCCCCACAAACGGAAAAAATATGTCGTCACAATGATAAAGAGTTTAGCGACTTTATTAGCCAGTCCGACTTCATAATTAGGAGTTGCATAAGCACCGATGGCTGATACCGCAATATATAAAACTACTTCTGGCGAGAATAAACCTACTTGAATCGCAATTTGACCAATTAATACTCCAGCGACAATTCCTAAAGCAGTACTCATAGCTGTAGGAGTATGTATAGCCGCCATACGTAAGAACTCAATTCCGACTTCACCAACAAGAATTTGGATGATAATCGGAATGGTACCAATTTCTCTTGGACCGATGAATTTTAAATAATCTGGTAATAATCTTGGTTCATAAACAAACAACATCCATGTCGGTACAAGGAATAAGGAAACAAGAATTCCACCAGTTCGCGCAAAGCGTAAGAAACTACCAATAATAGGAGTATGTCGATATTCCTCAACATGTTGGAGTTGTTCCAAATAAGTGGTAGGCGCAATCATGACACTAGGTGATGTATCAACCATAATCCCTATTAAACCATCATATAAGTGGACCGCTAAAGTATCGGGACGTTCAGTGTATCTTACTTTAGGATAGGGATTCCAAGATTTATGCGTGAGAAGTTCTTCTAGTTGTTTATCAGCCATGACCAACTCTTCTACATCAATGGCTTTGATTCTATTCCGAATCGTTTTCAAAATATCATGGTCAACTAAATTATCAATGTACAACAAACAGACATCAGTTTGTGATAAACTACCTACTTTGTATAACTCACAACGAAATAATGGATCTCTAACTCTTCTTCTAATGAGTCCGAGATTGATGATAATGTTTTCCGTAAAGCCATCCCGACTGCCACGGACGACCTTTTCCGTTTCTGGTTCCTCTGGATTTCGACCTGGATATCTTCGTGTATCTAAGGCAAAGCCTTTTAACTCATCTTCAACGAGAATAACGATTAATCCCGAAAGAATCGCTGTACTCATTTGGTCTAAATCATCCATAATGCTTACTTGATGGAGTGCAAGATGATTATGGATGATTTGGAAGGCATGTTTATGAAGATAAACATCATCTTCACCTAATAGTAATAGTTCCTTAATCAACATGATAATCGCATAGTTATCTGTTAAACTATTACAGTAAAAAAGCGCGATTCGCACATTCTTAATATTAAATTCTCTTACACCAATATCGAAACTTACACCAACACCTAATAATTCTTTTAAGTAATTGACATTATCCTCTAATTTACGGGTAAGTGGTCTGGGCATCGTAACACCCCTTTATTAACCCTTTGGTTTAAAGAAAACTGCGACTAAAAAAGCAAAGATAATAGCCGAAGTAATACCACTAGCAGTTAGATCAAACATTCCCATAGCGATACCGAAAAAGCCCATTTCCTCGGCTTTAGCTAATGCCCCATGTAACAAGGAGTGGCCGAAACTAGTAATAGGAACGAGAGCTCCTGCTCCCGCAAAATCAATTAGCCGATCATATAAACTAAAGGAATCAAGTAATGCACCCACCACGACGAAATAACTTGTGACATGTCCTGGCGTTAACTTAAACACATCAACTAGTAATTGTCCAAGTAGGCATATCGTTCCCGCGACAAGAAAGGCATTTAGATAAATCATGGTTTCACCTCACATTTTTCAAAAGCTACAGCATGGGCGATACATGGAATGGTTTCCTTTTGTAAAGTCATCATTGGATTGAGTAGTGCTCCCGTCGCTACCACTAAAGCGCGTTTAATTTGGTCTGTATCTAATAAACGTTTTATATAACCAAAGGTAACGACAGCACAACAAGCACAACCACTTCCGCCCGCAAAGACTTTTTGATCCTCTGAATATATCATTTTTCCACAGTCATGATGGAGTTTGTTTATCGGATAGTTCTCATACTCCATAATATCTAACAATACTTGCGACCCAATTTGTGATAAATCCCCAGTCACTATCATGTCATAATAGTCAGGTGAGATATTTAAATCGCGGAAATGTCTTATCAAAGTATCACTTGCGGCTGGTGCCATGGCACTACCCATATCATTAGGATTCTTTTGTTTAGCGTCAATTACCCGACCGATGGTAGCAGCAGTTATTTTAATTGAACTAGGGATTGAAGAGATTAAAGCTGCACCAGCACCAGTAACTGTAAATGTCATGGTCGGTGGTTTTTGCCCACCATATTCAGTAGGATAGCGGAACTGTCGTTCAGCTGTAGCGTTATGACTAGAACTTGCGACAACGATATTATTGAACATACCGCTATTTATAAAAATACTTCCCGTAAGGAGCGTTTGCATACTAGTTGAACAGGCACCATACATTCCTAAAAAGGGGACATCAAAATCGCGCATTGCATAATTACTGATGACATTTTGATTAATTAAATCACCCGCAATTATTAAGTCCACATCTTCTAGTTTTAAGCCAGAGTTGATAATAGCGATAATAATCGCATCGCTAAGGAGTCTTCGTTCTGCCGCTTCCCAGTTTTTCTCGCCACAATAGTTATTCTCATAATCGCGGTCGAAATATTCACCTAGTGGTCCCTGTTTTTCTAATGGTCCCACACTTGTACCTGTACCTTTTAGATAAACGCGATCAAAGACATAAGTTGCTCGTTCCATACCATCACCTTAATGAAAGAATAGATATCTTATCGCACCTAATACGAAAGCAGATACGACACCAAACACAATGACACTGCCCGCGAGTTTAAACATATTCGCTGCGATTCCTAAGGTAACTCCTTCACTGCGCGATTCTAAGGCAGCACTTGTCATCGAGTTCGCAAAACCAGTAACAGGAATAAATGCTCCTGCCCCCGCAAATTGACCATATGTATCATATATACCTAATCCAGTGGTTATGGCAGTAATTAGAATTAAAGTGACTGTCATTAAGGAATTCGCATTGTTTTTATCTAAATGAAAGACATAACGATACAAATCTGATAACCCTTGACCAACAACACCAACCAATCCACCTGTAACAAATGCAACGATACTTTTGCGTAAATAACGAGGTTTCACTTGATTTTTCTTGATGATTTCGGTATAGTTCTTATTCATCGTTTACCTCCTTCACTTATCTATTAATATCATCTCTCAAAGTCACAAATTTATGAAAATAAAAAACCATCTTTTATACAAGATGGTTTACGATAAATAATATTTTTTTATCATTTCCGTTATTTTTTTCTCCATACGTGAAACTTTTGACTGCGATATTTTAAGTTTTTTCGCAATCTCGCTTTGATTTAAGCCATAATAAAACCGATACAAGATAAGTTTGCGTTCTTGTTTCGTAAAATTTTGAAATAATTCTTTCACTTCAAAGATACTATAGTCGATATCTTTACCTTCAGCATCAGTCACAAAATCCATTAAAGTTGATTCATCATCATGATAAGTATTTTCTAATGATAATAGATGTTGTTGGTGGTTATAACCTAAGACAACATCTTCATAGGAGATGTTAAGTCGTTTAGCGATTTCCTGTAAAGAAATACTATTGTTTTCTTCAATGATATCTTTAATTTTACGTTTTAATAATAGAATTTTCTTACTTATTTTAATATGATTTTTACTACGTAAATAATTCTTGATTTCACCAATAATATAAGGGATCGCAAAGGTTGAAAAGGCATTACCTAATGATGCATCATATTTCTTGGCGGCCATGATTAAGCCTATACAACCCGATTGAAATAAATCTTCTTTTTCTTCTTTTAAATAGCCCAACTTATTTACTACTGACCATACCAACTTGTAATTGTTTTCAATTAGCTCCTTTTCATGCATCGTCCTCACACGAACATGTTAATTTCTTTCTTACCTTAACAACTGTTCCTTCACCTAATTTTGAACTAATATAAAACTCATCAGAAAATATCTCCATAATTGTAAGTCCCATGCCCGAACGTTCTTCTTCAGGTTTGGAAGTATAGAATAGTTCTCTTGCTTTATTTACATCCTCAATTCCTTTACCATAATCGATAATCGTTAGGGTAATCCATTCATTCTCATATTCCATAATCATTTTGACTTTCCCTTTTTTGTTTTCATAACCATGGATGATGCTGTTAGTAACAGCTTCTGAAACAATCGTCTTTAACTCATTCAACTCATCAAGTGTGGGGTCAAGTGGCATAACGAAACCCGCAACAACCATTCGCGCAAAGGCCTCATTTTGGCTTAATGCGTCAAACACTACTTCTGCATAGTTTCGTCTAAACATTATGCCACCCCCAAATAACTAAGCGCTTGATCTTCATCCTTCGTAATGACAAGGATTTTATACAACCCGGAAAGTTGAATGATTTTTTCAATTTGTGAATTTATCTCACAGACGATTAACGTCCCTTTTTGCTGTTTGACGTAGTGGTAGCGCCCCAGAATTACCCCAATACCACTACTGTCCATAAAGGTAAGGTTTTTTAGATTAAAGACGATATTCTTTATATCATATTCCATCATCAAGGAATTTAGTCGATCACGTAAACTTTTGGATGTGTGATGATCTAATTCACCTGTAAGTCTTACAAATAAAGTATCAGCGCGAATATAGAGATATGCTGATAAACTCACACACTTCACCCCTCTATCTACCCTAACTTTAACATACTTTATGATTTAAACATACCAACTTGACAATAATAGACAAAGATAGATAGCATATTTCAATCTCGAAAAAGTCAAAATAAACATAATTTTAAAATAATAAGTCTAATAATGGCGAAGAACAGTGAATAAAAAATCATCCCTAATTTACTTGCGTAAATCAGGGATGATTTGGGTTTTCGCAGTAATTTTTTCATCTTTCTCTTTCACTATTTTTGCTGGTACACCAACGACGATGGTATTTGCAGGTACATCCTTTGTCACGACACTTCCTGCTCCTACCACTGCACCTTTACCAATCCGTACACCTTCTAGAATTACCGCATTAGCACCAATTAGTACATCATCCTCAATGATCACAGGTGTTTTACTTGGTGGTTCTAATACACCAGCAATTACAGCACCTGCTCCAATATGGCATCTTTTTCCAATTATGCCCCGGGCTCCGATTACCGCATTCATATCAATCATGGTTTCCTCACCAATCGATGCCCCAATATTGATGATGGCTCCCATCATGATAACCGCATTAGCACCAATCGTAACTTTGTCGCGGATGATTGCCCCTGGTTCAATCCGAGCATTTACCGTCGTTAAATCCAGTAAAGGTACAGCACTATTCCGACAATTATTCTCGATAACATAATCTTCAATCGTTTGTTTATTCTTATCTAAAATTTTCTGTACTTCCGACAAATCACCAAAGATGACATAAAATCCTTTGGTGCCAAAGATCCTTACGTTATCGTTATCAGTATCTAATAATTCACCTTTTAAATAAACTTTTATTGGTGTTGTTTTTTTCGCATTCTTAATATATTGGATAAGGTCTTCACTCATCTTTTCACCTTATAAAAGACCAAGTTTTTTCATCTCATTGATTAATAACTCGCGATTCTTTTCTGTCATATTTACAAGTGGCAACCTCACTTCTCCTGAATCTAATCCTAATAACTTCATTGCCGCTTTCACAGGGATAGGGTTAGTTTCAATAAACAATAAGCGAATGAAATCAAAGAGAGCAAGTTGAATTTGGCGGGCTTTTTCAATATTACCCAAGAAGTATGCGTAACACAATTCATGAATATCTTTAGGAAGGATATTAGCGACAACAGATATTACCCCTTTTCCTCCTAAAGCTAACACTGGTAAGATATGATCATCGTTACCAGAATAAAGATAGAAGTTTCCATCACAAAACTTCGCAATTTCCGTGATCTGGGTAATATCACCACTAGCTTCTTTTATCCCGGTGATATTAGGGTGTTCAGCAAGAAGTTTTACTGTACTTGGTTTCATATTTAGACCAGTTCGACTTGGTACATTATACATAATAATAGGAATGTTTACTTGATCTGCAACTTTAGTAAAGTGTGTAACTAATCCTTCTTGAGTAGTCTTATTATAATATGGTGTTACGATAAGAAGACCATCACAACCAACGCTTTCCGCAAATTTACTAAGTTCAATTACATCCTTAGTGTTGTTTCCACCCGTACCCGCAATAACGGGTATTCTCCCATCTACATAATTTGTGGTAAACTCATACAATCTTCGTTTTTCATCATTTGAGAGTGTAGAAGCTTCACCAGTAGTGCCAGCGATGATTAATGCATCGGTTTCATTATATAAGTGAAAATCAATTAACTTTGTTAACCGTTCATAATCAACTTCACCATTTTTAAATGGCGTAATTAATGCAACACCACTACCCTTAAATAATCGCATTAGGCACCTCCCTTAATCAAAATTTCCGCTATCTGCACCGCATTTGTGGCAGCACCCTTTCTGATATTATCGGCTACCACAAAAAGATTAATCCCATAGGGTACTGTTTCATCACGCCGAATTCTTCCAACAAACACTTCATCTTTACCATCAGCACTTATCGGCATCGGATAAATATTGTTTTTTACATCATCACATAACATGAGTCCCTTACTATTTCTAAATAAATCTCTTACTTCATCGATATTAAAATCTTTTTCTACTTCCACATTAATCGCTACACTATGACAGTTTCTAATCGGTACTCGAACAGTAGTGGCTGTAACTTTTAGTTTTTCATCATGCAAGATTTTCTTTGTTTCTTCCATCATCTTCCATTCCTCTTTGGTATATCCGTTATCTAAAAATACATCGATATGTGGCAAGATATTATTTTTGATGGGATGAGGGAACTTGTTAGTAGTATTGTTTTCTAAATCATTTATACCTACCATACCTGCTCCGCTTACCGCTTGGTAGGTGGTATATACCACGCGTTTTAGACCATAGTTATCCGCTAATACTTTTATAGGAATTACACTTTGAATCGTACTACAGTTTGGATTAGCAATTACACCTTTATGAAGGAAAATATCCTCAGGGTTTACTTCAGGAACAACTAAGGGCACATCTTTTTCCATCCGAAAAGCACTACTATTATCGATTACAACTATCCCTTTTTCTCTTAAAAGAGGAACATAAGTTTTACTGATATTAGCTCCAGCAGTAAGGAAGGCTAAATCAAAGTCTTTATTAAGTAAGTTATCCCGCGTTAACTCTTCCACTACTATTTCTTTCTCTTTAAATTCAATTACTTTCCCTTTTGATTTACTCGAAGCAAATAGATAGAGATTACTTATAGGAAAATCGCGTTCCTCTAAGATTTTTACTAACGTCCGCCCTACTAAGCCAGTTGCACCAAGGACAGCGACATTAAGCATTTTGTTCTTCCTCCCTTTCATAGTACCCACGACAGATGAAATTTGCTTTTCCCGTTAAGTATATACCATCTGCTTTCTCTTCGATGAATGCCTCTCCACCTTTAAAGATTATCTTAACTTGATTATTTAAGTTATAGAGGGTTTTCCCCACAATATAACTACAACATGCTCCCGTGCCACATGCATTAGTAAAACCTACACCCCGCTCATAGGTAACGATTTTTATATGGTCTTTACTAATAATTTCACAGAAATTGACATTTATATGAGAACTATACTGCGGATGCTTTGATAATAAAGGAGCATATTTATACATCAATTCTTCATCTAAGTTGCCTAAATAAATAACACCATGCCACACACCTAACTCCACTAATGCGACTAGAAAAATGCGATTTTCAATTCTCACTTCTTCATTGAGATATTTGATTATCGGTTTACCAAGATTAATAGTGATACTTCCATCAGGATTAATAAAACCTACTTTATCTCCTACTTCAGTTTTTACAGTAAAAGTATTACTATCAATTAATTTATTTTTCTGTAAGTACTTACCGACACACCTTAAACCATTTCCACATAAACTTGCCCGACTACCATCGGCATTATAATAGTCCATATAAAAAGTATTATTTTCATTTCTAACGATGATAAAGCCATCACTACCAACCCCAAAATGTCGGTCACATATTTTTGGAATCACTGCTTTTTCAACTATTTCATTTACGATGATAAAATCATTACCATTAGCTTCGTATTTTTCAAAATAAAGCATAGTATGCCTCCAATGCTTATAATCTTTGTCATACTATAATATGTGAAAATTGTGAAAATGACAAAAAAGAAAAAGCGATTTAAACAATCGCTTCAGTTAAAGAAAATATTTTTAAGTAACCGATTTAAGACCTCAAAAATACTAGCCTTCTTACAATCCTCATCAACATATAAAGGGACGGTATAAACCACTTGATCATTTTGGATAATCTCTAGTTTACCAATTACTTCATTCTTACTAACACCTTTACGATTAATTTCATATGTAAACTTCTCTGTTAAACCTTCTGGTTTTTCGCCTTTCTTTACCACAAACACAATTGGTTCTTTAATTATTACTTTAACCTTCCTTGGTGTAAGCAAGATATGATCATCTTCATCGACAACATAATCTTTTGGTCTATACACATAAGCTTCGTATTGGCTAAAACCATAATTTAGTAGTTTTACGGTATCATAATTACGTTGACTACTACTAGTTTCTCCCATTATAACACTAATTAACCGCATTCCATCTTTCTTCATCGTGGCGGTTAGATTATAACCACTTGAGGAAGTCCAACCTGTCTTTAAACCATCTATACCTGGAACATGTCTAACAAGTTTATTAGTATTCACAAGCCAAAAAGGATTTGGTGTATCTTTACGAATATAATCCTCATAAATGCTTGAATATTTGGTAGTTTCTTTTTCATATTTTCGCAATAACTCCCGCGCTATCATCGCCATATCATAAGCAGTTGAGTAGTGTCCTTCATCTTTTTCTGCAAGACCTGTAGGTTCAATGAAAACCGTATTCTGTAAGTCCCATTCTTTAATCTTATCATTCATCCGCTTCACAAATAACTCTTCACTTCCTGCCACATGTTCTGCTAAAGCGACTGTTGCATCATTCGCGCTGGCGATTACCATACACTTAAACAAATCTTCCACAGTCATCTTTTCGCCAGGTTCTAAATATACTTGACTACCACCGTAACTAGCCGCATGTTCACTTACAGTTACTACATCATCCCATTTAATTTGTCCTTTGTCGATGGCTTCTAAGACTAAGTAAATAGCCATGATTTTCGTCATGGAAGCAGGTGAACGTTTTTCATGAGCATTCTTTTCATATAAGACTTTTCCTGTATTAACTTCAATTAAAATAGCTGATTTGGCCTCTTTGACAAAATCGTCACCTAGTTCATTAGCAGTTACAGGTTTTTCTATTTTAAATAAGAAAAACGACATTATGACAATAAACAAAATCGTAAGTTTTAACCAATATTGTCTTTTCATCCACCACACCTCGATAAAATATATGTAGGAAACCTCTCAATATATGACATTATCTATATAATTTCTTAATAATATCAAGCAAAAAACATCAGGAGTTAAACTATTAAACTCCTGATGTTTATTTCTATTAAAGATTTTAATTATCTTACTAAATCTAAAATGAGTTTTGGTTTTTCAATCTTTTCGTTTGTTAACTTAAATAAATTTCGGAATTCCACAAAGTGCTCTTCAGTTAATGGTTGATTACTATAAACTTCACCTAGGATGGTGTTTTCATCTACATAAGCACCAATCTTTTGCTTAATCTTTAAACCAACCGCAAGATCAATCGGTGACTCCTTGGTCAATCGTCCTGCTCCTAGTTTCATCGCATAATTACCAACCGCTAAAGCATCGATATGTTGAATGTAACCTTTTTCAGTTGCGTTTACTTCATATACGTATTTTGCTTGTGGTAATAAACTATAGTCTTCAGTCACATCAGGGTTACCACCTTGACGCAAAACGAACTCTTTAAACTTCATTAAAGCTTTACCGTTACGCATATTTTCTTGAAGTTTACTTATACCTTCTTCTAATGAAGCAACTTCTTGGGCGTTATAAAGAATATGAGCACCAAGGTTTAGTACCAATTCTGTAAAGTCTTCTGGTCCATTACCTTTTAATGTTTCAATGGCTTCAATGACTTCAAGACTATTACCTACCGCTTCGCCTAAGGGTTCATCCATGTTGGTGATGACGGCACTAACATTTCTACCAAATTGTTTACCAATTTCCACCATGGCTTTAGAAAGCTTTCTTGCACTTTCTAAATCCTTCATAAAAGCGCCACTACCTACTTTAACATCTAATACGATAGTTTGCGCACCAGCAGCAATTTTCTTACTCATGATGGAAGAAGCAATTAAGGGTATTGATTCAACCGTTCCCGTGACATCTCTTAAGGCATACAATTTCTTGTCAGCGGGACACATATCCTTTGTTTGGCCAATAATCGCCATGCCGATATCATTGACTTGCTTGATAAACTCTTCTTCAGTAAGTTCGATATTAAATCCTGGTATGGATTCTAATTTATCGAGGGTACCACCTGTGTGTCCTAAACCCCGCCCACTCATCTTGGCAAGTTTAACACCACAACTGGCAACTAATGGTCCTAACGCTAGAGAAGTCTTATCACCAACACCACCTGTAGAGTGTTTATCAACTGTCTTACCGTTAATGGCGCTTAAATCTAAGACTTCACCACTTTCAACCATGGCTTTTGTGAGGTAGAAACATTCCTCATCAGTCATACCTCTAAAACATATCGCCATGAGTAAACTAGCAATTTGGTAATCGGGAATCTTATCCTCTGTATATCCTTTGATGATAAAATTGATTTCTTCCTCTGTAAGTGGTAAGTTATCCCGTTTTTTAAGAATTAAATCAACCATTCTCATTATAAATTCATCTCCTTTTTTGTGATAGCGTTATTATTATATCATGAATTATCAAAAACATAAAAGCCTATGTTATAATAAGAGTAAGATTATGGGAGTGAGGCAAAATGAAGATTTATATAGTGAGGCATGGACAAACCGACTACAACAAAAACCGTCTAATCCAAGGGCATATTGATGTACCATTAAACAATTATGGAAAGGAACAAGCAATTTTAACAGCCATGCATTTTATAAATGAACCGATTGACTTAATTATTAGTTCACCTTTATCCCGTGCTTATGAAACAGCGCAAATCATCGCAAAAGAAATAAATTACCAAGGTGAAATCATCATCGACGAACATTTTCGCGAACGTAATTTTGGTGAAGCCGATGGACAAAGCATTCCCGTTATTATTGAAAGAGTACGTAAAGGTGAAGTTGTTAACTTAGAGTCAGAAAAAGACTTAGTTGCGCGTGTTGTTAAAGGTTTAAATAATCTTAAAGAGAAGTATCCAGATAAAACGATTTTAATCGTTTGTCATTCACAAACGATTAAAGCTATCTTAATGTATATAAATCCAGAACTTTACAATCTTGATACTTATTTACGCAATTGTTCCATTAGTTTAATTGAGTATAAGAATCAGAAATGGGAAGTAGTATACGCGAATTATAATGATTATATATAAGCACTTAAGGTGCTTTTTTATTTTTAACTTATTTTATAGTAATCAAAATAAGATAGTTGAAAAACTATCTTATTTTTTAAAATTATATTCATTTACTAACATTTTTAAGATTTTTGCATCTTGTAAGAATTGTTCGGGTGAATCCTTAATCACAAATTCTAACATGGTATAGTGCACTTTTTCATCATATGGAATGACGCTAAAGTATTTTCGCCAGTTTTCGGATCCATGTTCTAATGGTAAGGGTGTCCAACCATCCCACTCAAAAACATGAAGATTACTTAAATATGATATGACTTGTTGTAGATCAGCACAACGTTTTTCAACTGGAAGATTTACAGCCGGTTGCCAATATAATGATACATTAGGTAAGTTAATCGCTTGAATAAGTTTTAAGGCGGATTCAACCGTATCCGTTAACGTGTTACCATGATACTCAAAAGCTAAACTAATACCAACTTGCTTTGCTTGTTCAGCATTAATGATCGTATCTTCTATGATTTTATCCCAATATCTTTCATCTGCTTCATGTGAACCTTTATTTCCCGCCCAAATCCTAATTGTTTTTGCTTGTAACGCACAAGCAGTATCTAATACTGCAGAAAACTCAGGTGAACCCTCGGCAAGAGGTTTATAATAAGAGCCATAACTTGCGACTTCTAGACCTGCATCAATGGTCATTTTCGATACTTCTTCTGCTTGTTTTATATTACCATGGGGTACATGTATATCACCACCCCATTCAATCGCTGTTAAATTAGCCTGCTTAACTAAATTAATGATTTCGCGTGGCGAAAGCTTTCTAAAAGTTACGGAAACTAAACCAGTTTTAAACATTATTATCACCTCAAAATAATCTCATTCTTTATTATACCTTATGTAGTTAACTAAGCCAATAATTGTCGAAAATAGTATGAAAACTTCTACGAGTAGCACAATATAAAAGACGACAAAAAAGGAGGAATTATATGGATAGATCATTATGGTTACATGATTATGAACTAAAAGAATTTCCACCTTTAGAAGATGATTTAGAAGTGGATGTTTTAGTTATCGGTGGCGGTATAACAGGTATTATAAGTACCTATTTACTTCGTGATGAAGGTGTGAAGGTTGCATTAATTGAGCAAAAGCGCCTTATGCATGGTACTACTGGTTTTACCACCGGTAAACTTACAATACAACATGATATCATCTATCAAGAATTATTAAAAAAGCATGGTTTAGAAAAAACAAGACTTTATCTTGATAGTCATTTAGAAGCATTTCAATTTATAAAAAATACCATAAATGAATTAAACATCGCTTGTGATTATGAAGAAAGAACAAGTTTTATTTATACTCAAAGTCCTAAAGAAATCCCTAAACTGATTAAAGAAGTTGAAGCATATCAACAACTTAATATTCCCTATCTTGAAAATCCACCACTTAATCTTCCTTTCGCTGTTGAAGGAGTATTAGGTGTTACCAATCAGGCCCATTTTCATGTCGTAAAATATCTTCAAGCAATCGTCAAAGAACTAGAAGACCAAGGTGATATTTACATATATGAGAACACCAAGGTTTTGCATGTCAAAGAAGAAGATGATATATGTGTAACCTTTTTAGAAAATGGAAGGAAAGTTCGAAGTAGATATGTTATTCTTGCGAGTCACTACCCAGTTAACGATACCTTAAATAGTTATTTCATGAAGTTAAAACCGATGATGGCTTATGTAGTGGCAGCTTATTATGATAAGGATTTTACTGATGGTGATTATATCAACATCGAAAAGCCAACCCGCTCCATTCGTACCCACCCTTATCAAGATAAAAGAATATTAATACTAGCGGGTGAAGGACATCAATGTGGTCATACAAGTAATGATAAGAAACACTATCAAAATCTCTCTGACTTTGGGCGGATGTATTTTAATATGGATACTCCTTTGTTTATGTGGTCAACACAAGATTACGAAACCTTTGATAAACTACCTTATATAGGCGCTATAAATAAAAACAATCCCCGTATTCTCTTAACGACAGGTTTCAAAAAATGGGGAATGCTTACTAGTACTTTAAGTGCCATGCTTTGTCGGGATATCATTCTCAATAAAAAGAATGCTTATCATGATTTATACTCTCCTTGCCGCTTAACGGATAAACTGACTGGAAAGTTCTTTGTCTATAATATCAGTGGTGTCGGAAGATTAATCGGAGATCGTCTCAAAACTTATAATAAGAGTTGGTCAATAGAACCAGGCAAAGGTAAAATCATCTCATTCAGAGGTAAAAAATATGGTATATATAAAGATGAACAAGGCGAAACATACATCGTTAAAGCTATTTGTCCCCATCTCAAATGCATTTTAACCTTCAATAATGAGCATAAAACATACGATTGCCCTTGTCATGGATCAAGATTCAACTATAAAGGAGAATATCTTGATGGACCCGCTATTGTGAACTTAAAACGCATAAAAGCAACCAAAAAATAAAGCCAGTTTCCTATTCGGAGACTGGCTTTCCATTTTCTTTAATCACAGCGGGGACACCTACTGCGGTACTATTGGGTGGTACATCAGTAATAACTACCGCATTAGCACCAATTTTACTGTTTTCACCGATGGTCACAGGACCTAGAATTTTTGCGCCTGCCCCAATAATCACGTTGTTTTTGATGGTAGGATGACGCTTTCCTTGATGTTTGCCTGTACCACCTAAAGTAACACCATGATAAATGAGCACATCGTCGCCAATTTCAGTGGTTTCGCCAATAACTACACCTGTTCCATGGTCAATAAATAAGCGTTTACCAATTTTAGCGGCAGGATGAATCTCGATGTTTAAGATGTTCCGCACCCAAAACATTATGAAATAAGCAATAAACTTTAATTTGATTTTGTAGAAGAAATGCGCAATTCTGTACCAAAATACCGCTTGTACCCCAGGATAAAACAAAATTATTTGTAAGATGCTCTTAGCGGCCGGGTCACGTTCTTTGATTGATTGGAAAAAAGATTTGCGTTTTTGGTTCATATATTATACACCAAGATCAAATAGTGGTGTACTTAAATAACGTTCTCCATTATCAGGGGCAATTACTACAACCTTCTTACCTTTACCAAGTTTTTGTGCGACTAAGAATGCGGCATGGACTGCTGCTCCTGATGAGATACCCACTAAAATACCATATTCTTTGGCGAGACGTCGACTCATATTAAATGCATCTTCATTGGCAACTGGAATAATTTCATCGTATACATTGGTATTTAGAATACGAGGGACAAATCCTGCCCCAATGCCTTGGATTTTGTGAGGACCAGGATTACCACCTGATAATACAGGGGAGTCTTTAGGTTCTACAGCAACAAATTTAATATTAGGGAACTGTTTCTTTAAGACATTTCCCACACCAGTAATAGTACCACCTGTACCAATACCAGCGACAAAAGCATCAAACCCTTCAGGGAAATCTTTTAATAATTCCTTAGCTGTGGTTTCTTCATGAGCTTTTACATTATTAATATTATCAAATTGTCTCAACATGAAATAACCATGCTCACGCACTAGTTGTTCAGCTTTTTCGATCGCACCACGCATGCCTTTAGCACCTTCCGTAAGTATTACTTCGGCACCGAATGCTTGCATAATTTTACGACGTTCAATACTCATAGTTTCGGGCATGACTAAGACAACACGATAGCCACGCGCTGCCCCTACCATGGCAGCACCAATACCAGTATTTCCACTGGTAGGTTCAACGATAGTTCCACCGGGTTTAAGCTCTCCGCTTTTTTCTGCTTCATCAATCATTTTCCAAGCGATGCGGTCTTTTACTGAACCACCTGGATTAAAATATTCTAATTTTACATAGATATCTGCATAATTTTCAGGTAATTTATTTAATTTAATGATGGGAGTATTCCCAATTAATTCATCAATTCGATTTACAATCATGATTATCTTCCTTTCTGTAAGATTATATTTAATATTATATAAGGTTGAGCACCAATTATCTAATAATATGCGCTTGAGTTATATTTATTTTTATTATATGTCCATTTACTAGAGTTGCTAACAGACAAATGTTTAATCATGTCAAATCTTAACAATTATCTATATATCTGGATAATTAACATATGGTTGTAAATGCCAGTATACTATCTAGTCACCTTATGGTAAGATTACCACGTAAATGAATTGATTAGGGGGAATAATTATGAAAATCAAATATCTATATACATATATCTTAACTTTATTACTTATCTCTATTCTTATCTATAGTTGTACAAATATAAATGATCAAGCAAACATCGATATAAACATGGAAGAAGATAAACATAATGAAATTATCACTACTATAGAAGATATAACTTCTACTATACCTGAAACAAACAATAAAATAGAAGCAGAAGAAAACTATCTCGATATTATTCTTGCCAATGGTTATGTAGTTAATGAGGTTATCGATTATGAAGGCAACTACTTAGTCGCAGGAGATCATAATAATAAAGTTTTTCTACAAATCATCTATAAAAGCGATAATAATTACCTCTATGGTACTGAAAATATCTTTTTAAGTATTGAAGGTACGATAATTGAACTTAAACAACAAGATTATTATCTATCCACAAAGATTAAAAATGGTGAAGAAGAATATATCCAAACCTTCATAGAAAATAACGGTACTTTTATCCCATTCTTTAAGAAACAAATCCAATATAACTACTATAAGAATCGCGTTATTAAACCAGAATACATCGTTATCCATGAAACAGCTAATACTGCGGTAGGTGCAAATGCCCGCAATCACTATCTCTACTGGAACCGAGAACCTAACGCGAACGCTTCTACTCACTTTGTGGTTGATAATCGAGAAATATATCAAATGTTAGAACTAAATCAAGGGGCATTCCACGTAGGTGATAATAAAGGTCATTCAGATATTACTAATTTCAACTCGATTGGTATTGAGATTGCGGTTAATCAAGATGGTAACTTCTATCAAGCCCGTGAAAACGCAATTCAATTAACGATTAATATCATGAAGTATCTTAATATGAACATTTCGCAACTAAAACGTCACTATGACGCTAGCGGTAAAAATTGTCCCACTAATATGCTACTAGATGACAGTCTATGGACAGACTTTGTGATGCAAGTTGCCGAAGGGGTAAAAGCTTAAATATTCTATTAGATGAAATCCTTGAACTATGTTATAATATATAGCGAGAGGATGTGTTATTATGAATATATGGCATGACATGGATAGTGAAAGAATTAATCCAGAGCGCTTTATTGCTTGTATTGAGATTTCTAAAGGCAGTAAAAAGAAATATGAATTAGACAAAAAGACAGGAATGCTTATTCTTGACCGTGTGCTCTATACATCTACTCATTATCCCGCAAATTATGGCTTTATTCCAAAAACCTATGCAGATGATAACGATCCCTTAGATGTATTAGTGCTATGTCAAGAAGTACTCGATCCCCTCACGTTAGTAGAATGTTATCCTATCGGAGTCGTAAAAATGCTTGATGCCGATGAAGTCGATGAAAAAATCATTGCGATTGCGCTTAAAGACCCCTCACTTAACTGTTATAAAGATATCACTGATTTACCAAAACACAATTTTGATGAGATTTCTCATTTTTTCGAAGTGTACAAAACGCTAGAAGGTAAAAAAACGCTCGTAAAAGAAATTCTGGGGGCTGAAGAAGCGAAAAAAATTATCGCTAATGCAATCGACTTATACCAAAAAAGATTTCCTGAATAAACTCACTTAGGTGAGTTTCTTTTTATATCTTATACATGGGTGATAATATGCTTTATAAATTTTTTGTGACCAGTGACTTACATGGACATTATCAAGAATTCTTAAAGGCAATTAAAAAAGCGGGCTTTTCCGAAGAAGATTCCCGCCATATTCTTCTTATTTGCGGTGATATGTTTGACCGTGGTCGTGAAAATACTAAAATTTATCTTTATATTAAAAGTTTAATTGATCAATATGGTGATGATAAAGTAATTGTATTAAAAGGTAACCATGAATTATTTTTTGAAGATCTCGATACAGATGATCAGTATCGTGTCTTCTTTAATTATCAATATAATCGGTTTGATATGACAATTAGTGATTTCACCAACATTAATTTAGATGAACTTAGAAACTATTCTAATTTTGAGATTAAAGAATTGATTAATAAAAATTACCCCAACTTTCTTAATTGGCTTAAGCATTTACCATTCTATTATGAAACCAAGAACTACATCTTTACCCATGCAGGATTTAGTCCCGAAATACCATTTGAACAAACAGATTGGCATCAAGCTGTGTGGACCAAAAGTGAACTATTAGAGTTCGTTGATTTAACCAAATATGGCATTACCAAAAAGTTAGTAATGGGTCATCGCCCTACTATCTTATTAGGTGAATTTGATTATGATATTCATTATTCACCAGATAAGCAAAAAATTTATATCGATGGTGGATGCGCTTATGGTGGAAAATTAAATGTTTTAGTTGTTGAAGACGAAAAAACAAGGAGTTCAATTAGTTAATTGACTCCTTGTTTTTAATTCTATAATAGAGTTTCTTGCCTTGATTAAATACTAATACTGCCAAAAAGGCATCAATAAACCCAACTAATAATCCTGCCAATACATCAGTTGGAAAATGTACAAAAAGATATAAGCGAGAAAACGCTATTAGACTAGCAAGTATAAAAGTAGGTATAGTAATTCTTTTCTTAAAAAAGCGACTAAACACAAAGGCAACACCAAAACTTGATGAAGTATGTCCGCTTGGGAAAGAATATCCACTCGGAGCTTCTATTAGTAAGATGATTTCTGGACGCGATACAAATGGTCTATCTCTTGCGACGAGGTTTTTAAGTATTTGATCATTTATTAATAAACTAAATAATAATGATAATAAACCAATAAATCCCACTTTACGTGTTTTCCGAAATATGAGTAATATGATACAAATGATAATCCAAACGAGACCATTATCACCTAAAAAGGTAAAAAACTTCATTATCTTATCCATGACATTAGAACGAAAGGTTTCTTGAATAAAATCAAGTATCCTATAATCTAAATCTTGAATCATTTTGATTCCTCCACTATTATCTTTGTATCTATTATAATTAAAATATTAACTTATTTCCATAAAAAAAAGTAAAAACTAGTAAGATATCCTCTTACTAGTTTTAACCACAAGGTAAAGTTACACTGTATTATATGATGAAGATCTTTAAATGGTTCAAAGGATAAGGAAAATTCAAGAATATATATATTATCTTATGATGATGTGTTATAATGAAGTTAAGGATAAGTATTGAAGTGGGGAGATATAAGATGACAACGTTTTTTTCACTAGATTTCACTTGTGCTATTTGTGGACACACAGAGAAGTTTAATTGTATCGGGTCAACTAGTATCTTTGGCTACATGGACTTAGATACAAGACCAGCGGAGTTAAAACGATCAACTTTAGTAAATGAAGTACAAATGTGTCCCAAATGTCATTATGCAAATTATCAAATCACTGATTTAATTGAGGGTGTTGATCAAAGGGTACTTGCATCAGATAGATTACAAACTATAATTAAAGATAATTCTATTAGTGACAATATCAAAAAGTTCATCATCGCAGCGACACTCTATGAGTTATCTAATAATTATCATGATGCTGCTTATTTATATCTTAATGCGGCCTGGTTATATGACGATCTTAATGATATTGAAAATAGTCAAAAATATCGGAAGTTTAGTATCGGTATGCTTAAACAGTATCTAGAAACGAGCAATGATCATCATAGTCGTTGTTTATTAGTTGATCTTTTACGTCGCACCAATTCCTTTGATGAAGCAATCACAGAAGCGAAAAACTTACTGATAGAAGTAAAAGATGATCTCTTGAAAAGCATCTTGAATTATCAAATAGAATTATGTATCGACAAAGAAAATAAATGTCATAATTTAGAAGAGGTAATATAAAATCCCTACCATTTGGTAGGGATTTATCGTTTTATTATTTAAAACGTCTCCGGAAGAATTGAGGAACATCAATTTCTTCCGTTTTTTTTGTTTCAGGAATAATGGGTTCACGACTAGGGATAACTGGTTCGGGTTTCGGTACTTCAACGATTGGGGTTGCTCTTAATGATTTTAAATCTGTGGCGCGATTTTTAGTATGATCGAATCCCGTCGCGATGACTGTTACGACGATTTCATCTTCTAAATCAGTATTAATAGCAGCACCATGGATAATGTTAATTTCTGCATTAGCCGCATTTTGAATCGCTGTAACGGCATCATTAATTTCATAAAGAGTGAGGGTTGTCCCACCAGTAACGTTAATAATCGCATCAGTTGCACCATCAATATCGGTTTCAAGTAGTGGACTATTGATAGCCCGTAATGCTGCTTCAACAGCGCGGTTTTCACCACTCGCAATACCGATACCCATAAGGGCGGTACCTTTATTAGCCATGACAGTCTTAATATCAGCGAAGTCCAAGTTAATTAAACCAGGAATCGCAACAATTTCCGCAATTCCTTGTACACCTTGCCTTAAAACATTATCCGCTTCACGGAATGCTTCTAACATTGGTGTATTGCGGTCAACAATTTGGAGTAAGCGGTCATTAGGAATAACAATCATGGTATCAACATTTTTGCGTAATTCCTCTAAACCTTTATTCGCATATTCCATTCGCTTACGACCTTCAAAGGTGAATGGTTTTGTAACGATACCAACTGTTAAAGCTCCTGATTCTTTCGCGATTTTCGCGATGATAGGACTAGCACCAGTTCCTGTACCACCGCCTAAACCAGCGGTAACGAATACCATATCGGCACCTTTTATGACATCAACTAACTCATCATAAGCTTCTTCAGCTGCTTTACGACCTATTTCTGGGTCACTACCAGCGCCAAGACCACGAGTTAATTCTTTTCCTAATTGGATCTTCTTTTCCGCTTTTGATAAGCGTAAAACTTGCGCATCCGTATTACAAACAATAAACTCAACACCTTGCACTTCATTTTCTATCATGCGATCAACAGCGTTAGATCCCCCACCGCCAACACCGATAACTTTTATTTTGGGCATTTGATCAAATTCATTGTCAAATCCGAACATCTTAGTTCCTCCTTCAAAGTCTAACTATATTATAGATTATCCCTAGTAGATTTTCATCTGTTTTATACTTCTTGGTGATTAAAAATAATCATATCGTATTGTTCTTCAAAGAGTTTTTCGAAGTAATACGCATTATATTGCCCACTAATGATGGATGAATACTTCGGATGTCGTGTTCCAATTAGGTTTGGTCGTCGTATCGATACCCATTCACCAAAGTTGTTCTTAAATAATCGTTCAAAGTTTTCAATGGCAACACCGCCACCAATTAAGTAGTAATAAGTTATCTTATTCTTTAATCCATATTCCAAGAGATAGCGTTTAATTACCCTGATAATTTCTAAATACTTTTCTTCAATAATTTGTGCTACATACTCATTAGTTATATATGAAATAGTTCCATCGGGATAATGCTTCTCCAAAATGATTTCATCGCTTGCTTCTTTTGCCACACAACTACCATGGGTAATTTTAAAATCCTCACTATCTTCATAAGATAAACCGAGTTTTTCCATTAGTGCTTCGGTCACGATACTACTACCAATCTTAAAGGTTTCACTACGTTCTATCAATTGGTCATGATACACCGTGATAGTGGTAGTATTTGCGCCGATATCGACAACACATGTATAGTCTTTCATTTCCTCTTTCATCAGTAGTGAGTTTTTATAACCAACTACATTTGGCATAATTTCGATAACTTCAATTCCTAACTGTTCGACGACGGAAATATATTCAGCAATCATGGCTTGGTTTTCAAAAACAATTTCAAAATTCGCTGATAATTCCCTCGTTAATTCTCCTACAGGATTATCAATAACCTTCCGCATCTTAACAGAAGTAAAACTGTTAGGATAGATAGCCGCTATCACACTGCCACGATCATTAGCCTTCATTTCTTCTGTATATACTTTATTGAATAAATTCTTGATGTGTTTTCCTTTAACCATATTTTCTGGAATTGTAACATCATACGTGACTTCTTTTGTCCAAAGATTAACACTCGGTAACATTAAAATAACAGCTTTAATGCGTGCGTTTAAAAACTTTTCAGCGCGATTTATCAGTTTTTTTAGATTATTTTGGACAGTAGCCTTGTCGACTATATGACCAACTTCGATTCCTTTCGTCAATTCTTCGTCAAGGAAAAGAATATTTTGTTTCTCCCCAAAAAACTCTGACACTAACAATTTTAAAGAATGCGTGCCAAATTCAACCGATACATATATATTACGGTTCATTATCCCACCATCTTTCAAATCTAGCACTTAGAATAATTGTACACTATTTTAAGTTATAAAAAAAGTAGTTAATGGTAAAAGTTGAGTTATTAATATATAAATATTATAACATATTTTCCTCTCTAAGCAAAAAAAACTCATATTTTCATATGAGAATCTTTATCACCAATTGAAAAATTCAACTTCAGGTACTAAGGTAATCTTTGTGACTTTATAAACCTCCTCAATTACAAATTCGATTAAATCTCTAATATCTCGACTAGATGCGCCACCAACATTAATAATAAAGTTACAATGTTTTTCGCTAACCATCGCGCCCCCTATTCTTTTACCTCTTAAGCCTGCTTTGTCGATTAACATATAAGCATGCGTCCCTTCTGGGTTTCTAAAGGTACTTCCTGCACTTGGATAATCTAGAGGTTGAGTTAACAATCTTCGATTTCTGCGTTTTTCTAATAACTCTTTAATCTCTTTACCATTACCTCTTTCTAGTTTCAATAAAGCTTTGATAATTAACAAGGGGCGTTCTTTTTGAAAGATACTAGAACGATAACCAAATTGTAAATCTTTCGCATTACTAACGGTTAAATTACCATCTTGATCGAGATAGTGAACCTCGATTAAACAGTCCTTCATTTCCCGATTATAAGCACCTGCATTCATAAAACAGGCTCCACCAATAGTGCCTGGAATACCACCAAGAAATTCTAGTCCTGTAAGTTCATACTTAATCATCTCATAAGCTAGTCTAACAAGTGAGTAACCGGCATCAACGTTAACATATTCATCAATTACTTGCATATTATTTAAAGCTAAATGGGGTTTAATAATCACCCCTTCATAATCATTATCAGATGGTAGGATATTCGAACCATTACCTAATACTTTAAAAGGGATCTTATTCGTTTTGAGGAAAGTGATTAAATCGATAAGTTTTTGTTTGGTTTCTGGAAAAACGAGGATCTTCGCCCTTCCACCAACTCGAAAGGTGGTATGTTTTGCGAGCGGTTCATCATAATAGACCTTAAAAAATTGTTGGGATCTAAGGTAATCTTTAACTAAATCCATTTATCTCACCTAATCAACCATCAATAATCATTAAGAAACGGTCACAACTATCCCTAATACCTTGTTTAAATATTTGATTGCGCAATAATCTTAGTTCATAAGGATTTTCCAATAAACTTCTAATAGTTTCATATAGGATGGTTTCATTTAATGCTTTTTCTCTTATCATCACAGCACTCTTGCTTTCAACAAATGCTTGAGCGTTTTTCTCTTGATGATTATTCGTCACATAAGGACTGGGGATGAGGATGGCAGCTAATCCTAAAGCCGCAATTTCAGATAGCGTCGTCGCACCAGCTCGACATATCACTAAATCAGCATGTTGATAATAATTAGGCATATTATCGATATAAGGTTTTAAGTGAATATTACTTAGTTTCATGCTAGATATCTTATGCTTAATATCATCAAAGTGTTCATTACCAGTCACAAATACTATTTCCCAATCTTTATGTTTATTAAGCAAGGGTAAAAGTTTGACAATCGTTTCATTTACATATTTTGCCCCTAATGACCCCATAAAGATGAGCAGGCACTTTTTACTATCACTTAAACCTAACTCTCTTTTGTTTACTCTTTTTGTTTCATAGACAAGTTGCGCTCTAGGGTTTCCTGTTAATACGACCTTATGACTTGGAAAGTATTTTGCACTACTAGGAAAACTTATCGCTACTTTACATACGTATTTAGCTAAGAATCTATTGGTTAATCCAGGTATGGCATTTTGTTCGTGGATTATCGTCTTATAACGCTTTTTACTTCCAGCATATATCACAGGACAAGAAACATAGCCACCCGTCCCTATAATCCAATCAGGTTTAAACTCCTTGATTATTCTTTTACATTTTTGATATGATTTAAAAAAACTAAACATCGTTTTAATATTTTTAAAAGGATTTTTTCGATATAAAGGTAAGACATTTATCCCAATAAAAGGAATACTTTCCTCTTTACATATCTTTTCTTCTTGAGAGTTCACTTTACCAATATAAAGAATTTCCGTGTCTGGTTGTTTTTCTTTTATTTTTTTAATTAAAGCAAGGGCAGGATAAATATGTCCACCAGTGCCACCACCAGTAAAAATGATTTTCATCTAACTCACCTACTTTTAATTAATAACGTTGTTGATGCTTACTGATATTTAGAATTATGCCTACACCCAATAATGTCACAGTTAAACTACTGCCACCATAACTTAAGAACGGTAAGGTAATTCCCGTAACTGGCAACAAGCCAATTACTACACCAATATTAATAAAAAATTGGATAAAAATACTTATAGTAATACCAAGCGAAAGAAATCGCCCAAAATTATCTTGTGCATTAAGACTAATCATTAGTGCGCTCAGGAAAAAGATAGTGTATAAAAAAAGTACAAATGCACCACCGATAAATCCTAACTCTTCTACCAAAATCGCAAAGATAAAGTCCGTTTGCGGTTCTGGTAAATAGAAGTGTTTTTGTATACTATTACCTAACCCAACCCCAAATAATCCTCCTGGACTTATGGCATATAACGACTGGATGATTTGAAAACCTGCACCTAAGGGATCACTCCACGGATCTAAGTAGGCAAAAATGCGTCGCAAGCGATAAGGAGCAGAAATGATTAGGGCAGTAATGCCTACACCACCAGCAATAAGTAAATAAATAAAATAAGTAAGATTTACTCCTGCGACAAACAACATCACTACGGTTGTCGCAACGATAATCATCCCTGTCCCAAAATCAGGCTGTAACATGATGAGTCCAAAGATAACCACCACTACCCCCAACAACAATAAGATGTTAAGCGGTTTTTCCATATCACTATAATAATCTGATAAGTACTTACTAAGTAAGATAATGCAGGCAATTTTCATGAACTCCGACGGTTGAATACTAAAACTACCAATACCAATCCAACTTCGCGCTCCCCCACGCACAATCCCAATTCCAGGAATTAAGACAATAATTAATAAACCTAAAACAACAGAAAAAATCAATGTAGCATGTTTCTTATATAAATGATATGGTACATTACTTACTACAAACATACCGATAATTCCCATACTACCAAAGATTAATTGTCTAAGAAAATAATGATAGGGATTATTATACTTAAAACTAGCCCAAATATAACTAGCGCTATAGACCATCACTATACCAATTACCGTTAATAGAATTGTCGTGATGATTAATGCGTAAGTTAAATTAATGTAGCGCTTCATCAGTTGTCACCTCAATATAAATATATTGAGGTTGTCAACTAATTATTAATACTTACTCAGGTACTATTAGGATAAAAAGGACCTAAGTTCTACTGAACCTAGGTCCTTAGTAATTTTTTCGCGTATATTTTCAGTAAACTTACCTCCACCTCTATCACATCAACTGCTGCGAGTATTATATAAATGTTTACTGAAAACCGCTACTTCAATTACCATTAATATTATTTATCACCATAATATGCATATGCATTATTCTAAATGGTAATATTTGGTAAGTTATTAATCAAGTGTTTATAGATACATCCTCTTTCCTCATAATCGCTAAAAGCATCCCAACTAGCACTCGCAGGTGATAAAAGCACAATATCATGCGGTTTAGCTAATTGATAAGCTACTATAACTGCCTCTTCGAGATTATCACATTTGGTGTATGGGACATTATGGTTTTCAGTTTCTTTACAAATTCTTTCATTAGTAGCTCCAAATGCGATGATATGTTTGATGTTAGGGTGCTTTATGACTTCCACAAAATCTTGTCCGCGGTCATATCCACCTAATAATAAAATAATTGGTTTGTTAAATGCGGCTAAGGCATTTAAGGTTGATGTGGGATTAGTGGATTTGGAGTCATTATAAAAACTAATCTCATTAATCGTTCTTACATACTCTAATCGATGGGGCAAACCAGATATACTTGTTAATGCCTTTCTAATTGTTTCATTTGTGATGTTAAATATTTTCCCGACAATAATACAAGGCATAATATTATACAAGTTATGCTTACCTAATAATTTAATATCACTTACATTCATGATCACTTCATTATTAAAGATGATTTTACCATCATTTATATAAGTTGTTGCGTCAGGGTTACTAAGTGAAAAAGTAAAATGCTTTCCTTGTTTTCCCTTTAATCTCTCAGTTAACGACACATCATCGTAATTATAAATAATGATACTATCCGCATCGATATTCTTTACTAGATTTAACTTTGCATTTAGATAATGTTCAAAAGAGTGATGATAATCTAGATGGGCTAGATTAATGTTTAAAAAGATATTAATATCAGCTTTAAAGTCATAAAGATCAAGTAACTGAAAACTTGAGAGTTCTAACACATATACATCAACTTCGCTATTCTTCGTGGTGACAACTTCTAATAAAGGTTTCCCAATATTACCTGCACTAAGGGCTTTAATCTTTCCTTCACTTAATAATCTTTCTATTAATGTCGTAGTAGTAGTTTTACCATTACTTCCTGTTACCCCAATAATCTTTTTGTCATTTTTTATAAAAGGATAAGATAACTCAATATCATTTATAATCGTAACATTCTTCTTCCTTGCTTCTTCAAGCAGGGGGATATCATAAGGTATTCCTGGGCTCTTGATTAAGTAATCGATTTTATCTAAACAAATAAAGGCTTCTTCGTAATCAATATAGACTGTATCGGGTATCTCTAATTTAAGATTCTTATCTGTAATATAAATCTTAATAGGATTTAAGGTTTTGAGAAAATTAATCGCGGATATCCCCGTTTTTTTCAAACCAAGTACTAAAAACCGTTTATGACAAAAGTCCATATACCCTCCCATGATTAGCCAAACAAAACGATTAAGATACTAATGATACTAAAGAATAATCCAGCTAGGTAGAATATTAACACCACTGTCGATTCGCGATAACCTAATAACTCAAAATGATGGTGTAACGGAGCCATTTTAAAGAGACGTTTTCCTTTCGTTCTTTTGAAATAAGTAATTTGGAGAATAACACTTAAAGCTTCAATCACAAATACGCCACCAACTAAAATAAGCAATAATTCTTTTTTCGTAAGTATCGCAAGTACACTAAGACTAGCACCTAGGGTAAGACTACCAGCGTCGCCCATGAAAATCTTGGCAGGATGCACATTATATATTAAAAATCCTAAGAGTACTCCTAATAATGCACTACCAAATAGCACTAAATCATATTGTTCATTCCGATAAGCAATAAAAGTAAACGTTGCGACCGCAAAACTTGAAACTCCTCCCGCTAGTCCATCTAAACCATCCGTAAAATTTACCGCGTTCGTCGTTCCTACAAGAATCAAGAAACATAGAATTCCATAGAACCATTTAAAATCAAAACTAATGTTTTTCGTAAGATAAATACGGGTCGAATATCCAAGTTTTAGATAGAGATAAAAGAAAATTCCCGCGATAAGTATTTGCAAGATGAGTTTTTGTTTAATTGATAAACCGTTGTTTGTTTTTCTTATGATGATTAAATAATCATCAATAAAACCAATTAAAGCATAGCCAAATACGGGTACAAATATTAAGATCCAGTTTTTTAAATTAAACTCTATTAGCGTTTCTTGATAAATTAAGAAGAAAAGACATATGACTATAAATGTCCCGATACTAAAGACAATTCCACCCATGGTGGGAGTTCCTGCTTTCACATAATGCGATTCTGGTCCTTCAACACGGATTGCTTGACCATACTTTAAGCGATGCATGATCGGGATGATGATAGGGATAAAAATACCTGAAAGTACGAACGCTAGAAACATCCCAAAAAAGATGATTTTTGTGACCATAATAAGACTCCTTTAAGATTGGATCCCTAAATATTTTTGAACTTCTAACTTATCGCTATAATAAATCTTCTCATTATTTATTATTTGATAATCCTCATGACCCTTACCTAAAATTAAGAGAATATCATTTTTCGTCATATTATCGATACCTTTTTTAATTGCTACAGCTCGGTCTAATTCCACCTCGTAATTATAGCTAACTACACCTTGAGGAATGTTATCAATGATATTTTGGGGATTTTCGAAACGGGGATTATCAGTGGTAAAAATAACATAATCAGCTAAACTAGTTGTAATTTTACCTATTAATGGTCGTTTTAACTCATCGCGATTTCCCCCACAACCAATTATTAATATTATCCGTTTATCAGTAAGCATTCTTACTTCTGATAATATGCGGTAAACACTTTCAGGTGTATGCGCAAAGTCAATAAAGATATCTAAACCTAAATCATTATCGATTCTTTCCATTCTACCTGGTATACCTTTTAATTGTGGGACTAGTGACATCAACTCTTTCATCTTATATCCTTGAAGATAAAAATAGCCTAATGCTGCTAAGAGATTATAGATATTAAAGAAACCAAATAGTTTACTTTCCACTATCCCACAGAACTCTTTAAAACAGTATAAATGAAAACTAATCTGATCTATTCCACAAATTATGTTTTTGGCTTGAATGTCATTTAAAGTAGTTATACCATAGGTGTAACTTTGAACATTGGTTAAATCAAGAAACTTTTTATAAGTTTTATCATCACCATTAAATAATACTTTCTTATCGTTATAACTATTACCTAAACTCGCAAGAAACATTCCTTTTGTATAAAAGTAATCGAGCATGGTCCTGTGGTAATCAAGATGGTCTTGGGAGAAGTTAGTTAAAATGACTGTATGAAAATCCAACTGGCTAACACGTTTTTGCTTAATGGCATGACTAGATACTTCCATTACCGCATTGATTATTCCTTGTTTTAAGGAGTCAGCGAGAATTTGATTAATGATAAGCGTATTAGGGGTAGTATTATCACTAGGTAAACACTTATCATTAATCTTTATCCCATTCGTCCCGATGAGCGTACAGCCCTGCTTTAACAAACGGTAAAGTTGATAAATAAAGCTAGTAACTGAAGTTTTACCATTGGTCCCAGTTACACCTACTAAAGTCATTTTCCTAGATGGCTCACCATAAAAATAACTCGCTAAGACTGCTAATGTCGTTTTTGTACAGTTCGTACGAATCATATTGACATTTTCTAGGGGAATTAAGTCATAATAATGATCTTCATAAATTATCGTTTTCACACCTTTATTGATACATTCCAAAATATAATCATGACCATCATTAGTTTGACCTCTAATCGCCACAAAAATATCATTGGGACAAACTTCCTGTGAATTTATCTTAATACCAGTGATTTTATAATTGATTATTTTTTTCTTATCATAATTTATGTGACAATTATTAAGTAATGTTAATAAGTCCATCTTGTCACTCCTTATCAAGATAGATGAGAATAATACCACCTTCAGGAATCTTTTCTCCTGGAGCAGGACTTTGAAACTTCACAACATCGCCTGTACCATAAAACTGGTAGCGGTAATGGATTTGCGGTGGTAGTTCACTTTTCTTCTTACCAATTAGATTTGGAACTAAATAATACTTTATATCCATCCCCCAACGTAAATCTTTTTCAATCTGTTCTTTTTGTCTTTCTATCCCTAAAATCGGTAAAGCTTCCTCTAAAATTTCTTTAACTACTGGAGCAGCAACGACCCCACCATATTGAATCACGTTCTTGGGATTATCAATCGCCACATATACCACAAGTTCTGGATCATTCATGGGTGCAGCTCCAATAAAAGAAACAATATAATTATTTTCTAAGTATTTACCCTCCACAGCTTTTTGCGCTGTACCTGTCTTTCCTCCAACACGATAACCATCGATAAAGGCATTTCGACCTGTACCTTTAGCCACCACATGTTCTAAAGCATATCTCACTTTAGCACTAGTTTCTTCACTAATAACTTGCCTAACTAATTGAGGTTTTTGCTCATAGATGATATCATTTGTGATAGGCAAGCGTATTTCTTTTAGGACATAAGGTCTATAGAGTTTTCCACCATTAATCGCTGCACTCGTTGCGGTAACAAGTTGAATTGGTGTAACTGCATTACCTTGACCGAAACTGGCAGTGGCTAACTCGACGGGACCGACTTTATCTAAATCAAAGACAATTCCACTACTTTCACCTAATAAATCAATTCCTGTTTTTTTACCAAAACCGAAATCATAAATATATTTAAATAATTTTTCTTTGCCTAATCGTTGCCCGATTTCTATAAATCCTGGGTTACATGAGTTTTGAATTACTTCTAAGAAAGTTTGTTGACCATGACCACCAGCTTTCCAGTCTTTGATTCTTACTCCCTCCACAATGGCATACCCTGGATCAAAGAAATATTCATCCATTCGAAACACCCCTTCTTCTAGTCCTGCTGCATATGTCACAATCTTAAAAGTTGAACCTGGTTCATAACTCATCCAAATGGGTAAGTTGCGATTATAGATTTCCTGATCATACTTTTGATACTCTTCGGGATTAAAAGAAGGGTAACTTGCCATCGCATATATCTCGCCCGTTTTGGGATTCATCATGAGCCCTAACATTTGATCAGGTGAATACTTCGCTTGGGTATTTTCCAACACTCTTTCTAAAAGAATTTGTAAATCAATATCAATAGTTAAATAAATATCCATCCCTTTGGTTGGAGCGTTATAGTTACCATATAAATGTTCTAACGCAAAACCTTTTGCATCAGTAAAATAACTACTACTCCCACTTTCGCCTATTAAAATATCATCATAAATATACTCAATACCAGTAATGCCTTGATTATCAATACCTACAAAACCTAATACATGGGCTAGATAACTACCATATAGATAATTTCTCCTAGTATCGCCCACTAAATATAAACCCTTATAGTTCTTATCGATGATGCGTTTCGCTTGTTCGATGGTAAGTTTTCTACCTTCGGGTTTAATTAACTCGACAGAAACATTCTTATTTAAATGTCTTAAGATTTCTTCATAATCAGTATTTAAAACTTCACTTAAGAATTGTGCTACTTCTTCCTTGTTTGTGATTTGACGCGGAATGACCGCTACACTCGGAGCAAGTTTATTATTAACTATAGGTCTACCTTTACGATCATAAATGGTTCCCCTTTGTCCTTCTACTGGTATATTCCGACTCCAAAGTTCTAAAGCTTTTTCTGTAATCTCTTCACCACTCACAAACTGGACAAATGCCAACCGAAACACTAAGACGAGGACTAAAACCACAAACATCAACATTAAAAACCGTAACCGCTTTTCCATTATCATTACATAATCGTCCATCCCATCACCACTTTCCTATTTCTTTTCTATAATTATTCAAAAAAAGAGATGATTATATCATTTCATAAAAACTTTTATTAATCTCACCCTTTAGTAAGTATTTAAAAAACTTCTGGAAAAAAGCATAATAATCGATTATAATATATGTAAGTTTAATGTTTGAAAAGATTACCTTGATTTGATAAAAATAACTAGAAAAAGTAGGGATATTATGAAACGAGCTAGATTAATCTATAATCCAACCAGTGGACGCGAAAAATTTCGCAAATACTTGCCATATATACTTGAACGATTAGAACAAGCTGGTTATGAGACTAGTACCCATGCCACAACTGGTCCTGGTGACGCAGTGCGTGCTGCCAAAGAAGCAGCTGAACGGCAGTATGATCTTGTAATTGCGGCTGGTGGAGATGGAACAGTTAATGAAGTTATAAATGGATTAGCAGCATCCGAACATCGTCCAATGTTGGGGATTATCCCTTGTGGTACTAGCAATGACTTTGCGCGAGCTATGGGTATTCCGAAGAAAATAAAAGCTTGTTGCGACGTTCTATGCGGTAGTCATACATTACTCATAGATATCGGAAAAGCCAATAATCGCTACTTTATCAATGTCGCAGCTGGCGGTACGATGACGGAGTTAACTTATGAAGTACCTTCAAAACTTAAAACTGTGTTTGGTTATCTAGCTTATTTAATCTTTGGGGTTAAAAAACTTCCTACCCTACGCCCGTATCATGTAAAAATCGAATATGATGGCAATAATTATGAAGGTGATATCTTTCTCTTCTTTCTATGTAATACAAAAGCTGTCGGTGGTTTTGATAAAGTCGCACCTTTATCAAATGTTGATGATGGTTTGTTAGATCTTATCATCGTCGAAAAGATGACAGTACCCAAACTTGTTCAAGCGGGGATTAAAACCATAAGCAGTAAACATTTAAAAGATGCGAAGATTAAATATCATCAAGTAAAAAATGTGAGAATTACCTTTGAACCAAAACAAATGCCCATTAACTTAGATGGTGAGTATGGGGGCGATACACCAATGGAATTTGCTTGTCTACACCATCATTTCCAATTATTAGCACCTGATCCAAATATACAATTCAATAAAAGAAAGCGATAAGAATTAACCCCTTTAAGTAAGCATTAAAGGGGTTTTATATATCAACATGCAATATTTTATTATTATTATTGTAATTTAGGATATAATGTTATACCTAATAAAACAGGAGAACCAGTAGGGTTCTCCTATTTTATTTCATATACTTAATTTTTATCTCTAAAATAGTTATAACAATAACACTTATTATAAAAAGCACAATCCAAAGTTTAAACAAAATTACAACTACATCACCCCGATTGCGCATTTTATCCTTAGGAAAGGGTATGAGTTTGCGTTTCATAACTTTTCGACAATGCGTAATTTGGCTGAATGAGCCCGCTTGTTCATCGCTAACTCTTCTTCACTTGGGGTGATGACTTTTTTGTTGACAATTTTTAATATAGGTTTCCCAAGATTATCTGGCAATACAGGTAGACCTCGAGGTAATTCTGGTAAATCGGAATACTTTTTAAATATGTCTTTCGTGATTTTATCTTCTAACGAATGGAAAGTAATCACGCATAATCTTCCCCCTGGTTTTAAGAGTTTTATTGCTTGTTCAAGGGCTTGTGGTAGGACTTCTAATTCTTTATTAGTCTCGATCCGTAATGCTTGAAAAGTCCTTTTGGCAGGATGCTTTTCCCGTTGATTCTTCAGTGGAACAGCGCTCTTAATGACTTCTACTAATTCTAAAGTCGTTTCAATGGGTTTTTTCTTTCGTTCTCTTTCAATCGCGCGGGCGATTTGTTTAGCATATCTTTCTTCGCCATATTTACTTATAATATATACTAAATCTTCAAAAAGATAGTTATTTACGATATCATAAGCTGTTAGAGTTTGGTCTTGATTCATGCGCATATCAAGTTTAGCGTCATATTTATAACTAAAGCCACGCTCACCTTGATCAAATTGTGGACTAGAAACTCCTAAATCAAAGAGAATACCATCAACACCTGTCACATTACGTTTAAGCATTTCATCTTGTAAATATACAAAGTTGCGATTGATAAGTTCAAACCGATCGCTAATTTCTTTTAATCTTTGGTAACTCGTCTCAATTGCAGTTTTATCTTGATCAAAACCATATAGGAAACCTGTTTTTAATCTTTTGAGAATCTCTTTACTATGCCCAGCTCCTCCTAAGGTACAATCTATATAAATTCCATCTGGTTTCACATTTAAACCTTCAATAGCTTCCTCTAATAACACACTTTGATGCATAAATGTTTCCATAATTATCCTCCATTCATCTATCACCATTATAACATGTTAGAACCCATTTGGGATAGTTTTCCGTTTTATATAACTAATAAGGTTTTTAATATCACATTTCCTACCGAGAATTACATCTAATACTCCCAAGTAGTAGCAAACTAATAAATACAAGATTAAATAAACGAAAGTGTTAATCCCTACATAAATAAAACAACTTAACTTATTAGTTATATCATAATTGATAGATAATATGTAGAAATTAAACAAATAGAAACAACTACCTAAAACGAGATTAATAATGAGAATTATTAATAAACGACGAACAAGATAAACATGATTATGTTTGATTGTATAAGCCATAATAAAGAAGTTACTTAATATCGTTATCAGTAAGCCTATTACTGTAGAAAGAATTGCCCCGTTGTATCCTAATTTAATAATTAACGGTTCATTGTATAGGTATTTGAAACATATCCCAGCAAGCATAGAAATAACTAGATAACGTTCCTTGTTAATTCCCTGAAGAATACTACAAGTAATATGATTAAAACATAGTAATATCACGACAGGTGCATAAGATAAGAGAATCTTACTACCATAAACATTACGATAATCATAAAAGAAACTATAAACTCCCTTATTAAATATCATCATTAACATAATGAAGGGCATGATGATAAAAAAACAAGTTTGGAGGGCTTTATTGATTTGTCTATTTATGATTTTATAATATCGTAAAGTATATGCTTCAGAAATGTAAACAATTAAAGATACACCTAAGCCTATTCCCACCGTTACGGGAATCATAATTAGTTTATTGATTTCAAATGCGTAAGTACCATAGATGATTTCGGAGTTACCTTCTCCTCTTAGTAAATAAGCTTTATTAAAGGTGAGCGTATCAATAAAAAGGTATAAACTAGATATTAAACCAAAAAACGATATTGGTAATGCATATTTAAACAATTCTTGGTAAATCGCTGAAGTTGATTTTTCTTTTACATTATCTAGTTGTTTATTTAAATTTCCCTTTTTAATCATTTCTTCAAGTTTTGGTTGATATTTACCTAAATTAATTCTTAACACGAAATAAGCCACCACTGCTGCCACAAGCGCACTTGCTACCGCAAAATATACCGCATAATAATATGGCTTATGAAACACTTTAATCAATAAAAAAGAACTAATGATAATAAATAGTACTCTAGTTAACTGTTCTAGAAGTTGACTAAGCACAGATATATTGGGTTTTTTAAACCCTTGGAAAAACCCCCGCATCACCGCAATAACGGGTACGACAATAAGTGCTAATGCGATGATTCTAATTACAGCGATTACTTGGGTAATATTATTATGAATTGCTTCTTGTCCGCCAAGAATCTGATAAGCAATAGGTTTGGCAAGAAGGAAGAGGGCTAAACACATAGTTAATCCGATTCCAAGCATCATAAGGAGCGTAATCTTAAAGGTTTTATAACTAGTTAAATAATTCCCTTGAGCATTATAAATGGAAATAAACTTCGCAACTCCTAAAGGTATACCCAAAGTAGCTAAATCAATAAAAATCACATAGGGAGTATAAGCGTAAGAATATAAAGCTTGTCCTTCTTGTCCAACTAAATGAGCAAAGGGAAAAACATAAATTAGTCCAATTACTCTTGATAAAATACTACCAATCGTGATAGTGAAGGCTTGTATTAACATCCTCTTATCTTCCATATTACTCACCTCTACTTAGTTTTCCCTTGATGTAACTTTTCATGCCAAATAATGGAAAACTAAAAAGAGGTTATATATAAAATATTCTAACTATTTATATTATTTTATTATCCATGTTATAATAGATTTAATAACTAATACAGGGGAATATAATGTTAAATAAGTTTGTCGTTGAGTAAAATAATTATTTAAAAAAAGCGGTTACGGGGTATTATCATCAACTTTACACAGGTTATTTAAAAGCTGGAAATCCTAATTTCATTAACACTTTAAAAAACACCTATAAAAAGGAATCAAGCGTATTACTCAAAAATGCCCAAGTAGAAGTAATAAATATCTGTATTGAAGACTTACCAAAAATAAAGCAACTTGAAAACTTTCACAAACCTTTAGTAGTGAATGTACCAAGAGCACGCACTGATATATCTTACTCCAAAGAACAATTGATGTTTCACGAAGCTATTCAACTTGCGGTAAAACAACTTTCGCCTTTCTTTATTGATGGAACTGACTGTATTATCAGAACAAAAAATACGAAAACAACGCATATAAAAAGTGCAAACTATCCTGATCCTTATCCATTACCATATCCAGGTATCACTGAAGATACATGTAAAATAAAAACAGAAAAGGTAAGAGACCAGAATATCATTCTTATTGATGATATTTACACCAAAACAGTTAATATCGATGAAGATTGTATCCAAACATTGTTCAATCATGGCGCTAAAAATGTGGTTTTATATACAATTGCGTATACAAGAAGGTGGACATTTTGAAATACTCAGATATTGCCTTAAAATTATTGATTCTTACAGCACTTAAAATCATAAAATCGAAAGCTGATTTTTGGAAGCATCAACCTAATCCAAGTGAAATAGACGACACCTTTATGCAAAACAATATTCCCACAGATATTATTAATAAATGGAAAAATTATTTAGTGGAAAACGATATAAGTTTAACATGTGTATATGATGAAGATTTTCCCGTGATTAATCCGTATGTAAAAAAACATAGTGAAAAACCTTATTTATTTTTATATAAAGGTGATATATCTTTACTAAGCAAATTAAATAATAATGTAGCAGTAATTGGTCTAATTGATCCTACCGATGAGATAATTAAGCGTGAAAAACAGGTAGTAAAACACTTAGTTCAAAATGAGTTAGTGATTGTGAGTGGGTTAGCTAAGGGATGTGACACCATTGCGCATAAAACTTGTTTAGAATACCAAGGAAAAACAGTTGCGATCTTACCTACAGAACTTAACAATATCTATCCGAAAGAAAATCAACAACTTGCGGAAGAAATCATCAAACAAGGTGGACTTTTACTTTCAGAGTATTTCCATGAACCAAAAAGTAAACAAGAAGCGATAAATCGGTTTATCGAAAGGGATAGGCTACAAGCAATGTTTGCGAAAGCTGTTATATTAATCGCAAGTTATCGCTATCTTGAGGGTGATAGTGGATCTCGTCATGCGATAGAATACGCAAAAAGTTATCATATTGACCGCTTTGTCATGTATAATCAACAAACCGATCATGATAATCCTCGCTTTGGCTTAAATCATGATTTAATTAATAACGAAGAAGAACAAGTAAAATTGCTTACACCAAAGACGATTGAATATATCAAGATAGTACAACACCCTTTCTTACAAGCGAAGAAACTTCATTTCGAACAACCAACGTTTTTTTAACTAAAAAGGTGATTCATCAAAGTGAATCACCTTTTATATTTTTACCGATCTCTTGTATATCTTGCGATGATTAGTAGTAATCGTAAGACTTCTGTATATAACCAAACGAGGGATACCAGTAGTCCTAACGATAAGTACCATTCATAATTTTTAGGTGCACCATAGTCAACCGCACGACGACAATCATCAAAGTCAATCATTAAGCTAAAGCTAGCCATGATGACCATAATGACAGAGATTACGAGTAGTAAGCCTAAGTTGTTAGGATTAATGATGTAAATGTGGAATAAACTTAGTATCCATTCAATAAAATAGAAGAACAGAATACTAATGAGTGCTGTTAAGAAGAACTTACGGAAACCAAGACCAACTTTAAATACTCCTGTTGAATACATTACTAATAAGAAACCAAAAATGATGAATGTAATGACTATAGCACCAAAAACTATTCCTGGATATGCAAGTTCAACTATGGCTGATAATGTACCTAATGCGACTCCTTCACATATAGCATAGATGATTGTGAAGACTGGTGTTGCCGACCGTGATAAGGTCGCAACAAGCACGGAAATGAATCCGATTGCCAATGCCGCAGTTAACATTGGTCCTAAAATTGGAGCCAGTGTTTCAATGTTCATAAAGATATATAAAGAAATCCCAAAGATAATCGCTAAGAGAATACCAGACTTTATCGCAATACCTCCGAAGGTTGCGGTTGTACCAGTTATATAAGCTCTCGATGTTCCCCTAACTTCGGATTCAGCACGGGTAAGTACTGGATTTTTTGAGCGTAGTTCCATTTATCTTTACCTCCTACTCATTAAATTATTGATATAATTATAACACTTTTAAAATGTATCAACAAGCATTTGAATCTCTAACTACCTATATTCTATGTCAATAACAAACATTTAATAATTTATTATAAGTCAAAAATACTTATTTGATTAGTTTCTTTTAAATTACCTAAACAACCAAGTTCTTCTAAACGTTCAACTAACGTTTTACTTAGAGAAGTACGATTCAATAAGTCTTCCTTAGAGATAAATGGACGCACTTTGCGCGCTTCGACGATGGAGTTCGCGACGGATTCACCTAAACCATCTAAAGCCGCAAATGGAATAATTAATCCACGTTTATCTTCAGTAATTAGGAATTCTGTCGCTAAACTCTTTTCGAGATCAATTTGTTTAAAGTAAAAGCCTCGTTCTGTCATTTCTAGTGCGACTTCAAGTTCAGTTACTAAACTGAGTTCTTTTTCAGAAGGATCTGGTTTTTCTTTGATTTCTATAATTCGATTGCGAATTGCATCAGCACCTCGTGGGAACACTGTGACATCAAAAGCGTCAGCCCGTTTAGAGAAGTAAGCTGCATAGTAATAGATGGGCATATTGACTTTAAACCAAGCAATACGAATGGCCATTAATACATAAGCTGTCGCATGAGCTTTCGGGAACATGTATTTAATTTGCCCGCAACTCCAAATGAACCATTCAGGTACATTCTTAGCTCGCATAATTTCTTGATATTTAGCCCATTTTTCCTTATCTTGCGATGGTTTTCCTTTGCGGACAAACTCCATGATGTTAAATGCATCAATAGGTTCAAGACCAAAATACATCAAGTAAACCATGATATCATCACGACAACCGATGACGCTCTTGAAATCGATTTGACCGTATTCAGGATATTTACCATTAATTAAATCTTGTGCGTTGTTGTTCCAAACATCCGTACCGTGTGATAGACCAGAGATTTTAACTAACTCGGCAAAGGTCTTGGGTTTTGTTTCTTCAAGCATTCGCCGTACAAAGTTGGTACCAAACTCAGGTATTCCATAACTTGCGACAGGCGAAAGCAAGCGATCTGGACTTACACCAATTGATTCAGTTGAATAGAATAATTGATACACTTTAGGATCATCGATAGGAACCTCACGAGGTGAAATACCAGTTAGGTCTTCCAGATATCTTAACATCGTGGGGTCATCATGTCCTAATATATCAAGTTTTAATAAGTTATCATGAATGGCATGGAAATCAAAGTGTGTGGTTCTAAAGGTGTTGTCAGGATTATCAGCAGGATATTGGATTGGAGTAATATCATAGATTTCCAAATAATCTGGTACAACAATAATCCCTCCAGGATGTTGACCAGTGGTACGTTTTACTCCCTGACATGCTGCCGCAAGACGTCTTATTTCAGCGTTTCGTTTTACAATATTACGCTTTTCAAAGTAACTCTTAACATATCCATAAGCACTCTTTTCCGCCACTGTACCGATTGTACCAGCTCGGAAAGCTTTATCATAACCAAAGATTTCTTGACAATATTGATGCATAATTGGTTGATATTCCCCTGAGAAGTTAAGGTCAATATCGGGTACCTTATCCCCTTCAAAGCCAAGGAAAGTTTCGAAAGGAATATCATGACCATCTTTCTTTAATGGTGCACCACAACAGGGACAATTGGCGTCAGGTAAGTCAAATCCGCTATCAACAGAATCAAGGATAGGTTGAAGATCACGCTCTAAATCACTAATCGGGAAGCGTTTCTTTTCATCTTCATTCATCTTGAAACTACTAAACTTACAGATTGGACAACGATAGTGCGGTGATAAAGGATTGACTTCGGTGATTTCCATCAAAGTGGCCACAAAACTCGAACCAACTGAACCTCGTGAACCAACCACATAGCCATCTTCTAGACTCTTCTTAACTAACATGCGGGAAATGTAGTAGATTACCGCAAAACCATGTTTGATGATGCTATCTAATTCTTTATCTAACCTTGCTTGTACATATGGTGGTAATGGATCACCATATAATTCATGGGCTCTGGTGAAGCAAATCCGTTTAACTTCTTCTTTAATACTAGGGATACCTTTATCTTTTAAGAAATCATCACTAGGTGTAAATAAAGCATCTTTGATTGGTTTGACATATTCAATTTGGTCCGCAATCAGTTTTGGATTATCAATGATTATTTCCTTCGCTAATTCTGGAGTAAGGAATTCAAAATCTTTCATCATTTCATCAGTAGTGCGAAAATGCATCGAGGGTACTTCCTTAATCGCTGGATCTGCGAGTGGATGTAATCCCCCGCCAATTTGGGGTGAATCAATATAAATCTCGCGATAAATCTTATCACTACGATCTAGGTGATGACAGTCTCCTGAAGCCACCACAGGAATACCTAATTCTTTTCCTGCCCTGATGATATTTTTTATCGTCTCGATAATTAAAAATCGTGTATTGTCATATCCTGTAGTGTAAATCAAATGGGAGTATACCTCTGGTGGTTGAACTTCTAAATAATCGTAGAACTTGGCAACTTCTTTTAGTTCTTCATAACTCTTTTCAAAGGCCGTTTTCCAAACTTCACCTTCACTACAACTACTACCAACTAATAGTCCTTCCCGATACATTTCCAATACTGAACGAGTTACTCTTGGCTCTTTATATAAATGTACAGTATGACTATCAGAAATAATCTTATAGAGATTCTTTAAACCAACATCATTTTTTACTAATAAGGTAACATGTTTCGGAACTTGATATTTAAAAGCTTCATTATGGCCAACAAGGTTATTGATATCATCATGATAATATAGACCTTGTTTTTCCATATCCACTAACATATGGAGGAAGATTTCCGCAGTGGCTTTGGCATCGAAACTAGCACGATGATGTTGTTGCAAATCAACTTTAAAGAACTTCGCTAATGCTTTTAAGTTAAAGCGTTTGACATCTTCACCAAAGCGATTTCGCGCGTATTCGAGCGTATCAATGACGGGATTCTTAATCTCCCCTAAACCATGTTTATCATAAGCATTTTGGATATGCGATAAGTCAAAATCAGCGTTATGAGCAACTAAAATGGCATCGCCACAAAACTCTTTAAATTCTTCTAATACTTCATATGCTTCAGGGGCATTCATTAAATCAGCATCAGTAATACCTGTCAATTCAACAGTAACTCTACTTAATTTACGATGAGGATTAATGAAACGATTGAAGGTGCCAATTTCATGACCATTCTTTAACTTAACCGCAGAAATTTCAATAATTTCATCGTAATTTACAGAAAAACCTGTGGTTTCAATATCGAATACAACGAAAGTAGCATCTTTTAACCAAATATGATCTTCATTCCACGCGATTCTAGCTTTATCTTCTACTAACGCTACTTCGACTCCATAAATAGGTTTTATGGGTTTATTTTTTGTTGCTTGATAAAACTCAGGAAAGGCATATACCCCATAATGGTCAGTAACCGCAATTGCTTCATGCTCCCATTCAAGCGCACGTTTAACATATTGCGTAATCGAAGTTACACTATCCATGTTTGACATATTCGTATGAAGATGTAATTCGATGCGCTTTTGTCCCTCATAACCTTTATCGTCACGTTTATTCTTTTCTTGTTGTCCATCAAGTAACTCAGCCGCATTTAGATATAAGATGACCTCTTTAAAGTAATCCTTATATCTTGGACTACCCTTTATCTTGACATAATTACCTTTCTTTAAAATCTTTTCATAATATTGAAAATAATCCTCACTCTTTGGATATGCTTGTACTAAAATCGAATCAGTATAGTCAGTTATCATGAACTCAACATAATCAAGATTTTGGGAAGTTTTCTTAACTTCACTTTCGAAAATATAACCCTCAATAATATATTCAACTTTAGCGTTAGGTAAATCTTCTTGTAAAACAGGAATGTTCTTAATGGGTTCACTTTCGCCCTTTATTGGACCATTAATGGTTTTGTCATCATAAGTACCATTTTTATAACCATTATAACCATTTCGATACTGACGTGGTGCTTCTTGCACCTTAACTTCGCGTTTTTCTTCCGCTAGTTGTTTCTGAATGGCGAGGTTTTGCATTTGTCGCTTCTTTTCAATATCTTCAAAAGGATCATATCCATTTTCATGAACCCGTACGCTAAATTCGGCCTTTAGTCCAATTGCTTGATACATTTTTTCAACTTCTTGTTTAAACAATGCTTCTAATAATGCTTGTTGTTCAGAAGTTTTAACATCTATATATAATGTATTACCTTCTTGCAAAACATCATAATCATCAATTGCCATAAAACTCGTATCATACATTTGGAGTAGTTCTTTCACAACATCCAAATAATCATAAACATTGATGTTAGTGTTATCGTAATTCTCTGTATAAAATAGGACTTTTTGGACACCAGTTATATTACTAAAACGGTTAATAAGTTGCTTATAAAAAGCTAAACATAAATGTGGTTCGAGTAGTTTTGTTGTTGTAAAATAAAAATGATAAGTTCCAGTTTTCTTATCAATTTCTAGGGATGTTATTTTATATCCTTCAAATGCCTCTTTAAAATCAGCCATATTCAGTTGTTCAAGTAGTACTCTCATTTTATCTTGCATAAACTACCACATCCTTCGTTAATACACCATTTTAATTATATCATAGGAATTAGTTTTTTTAGTCAATAATTTACATTAATTAAGATTATGCTATAATATAAGTAATAAAGACGAGGTGTAACTATGTTTTTTAAATATTTACTTACAGGAATCGCCATTTTCTTTCTCGGACTATTCATTATAAAACTATTTAATCCCAAAGTTTTTCCGTTTCTAATAAAGGGTTAAAAAAGATTTGGGAATTTATTAAGTTCACATTCACCTTATTTATAAAAAGTTCAATATATACAGTTTATTTAACTTTCAAGAATACGATATTAGTTATTGGTCTTGATATTGTCTTTGCCTTACTATTAAATGTGATCATTACGACGATTGCGACTCGCAATCCCCAAATCTGGTTTGATATTTTCGTCAAACAATTACTCTCAACCTATGTATTTAGTTTCTTTATATTTACCTACTTAATAGGATTATATCATTATTTAAAGAAAGTTGATAAAGGGAAACATAGTATTCATTCATTTTGGAAAATGCTTTTCCAAAATGGCAAAAAAGGTTATTATTCTTATGATGAATCTACTAAACAGTATACCTATCATGATATTTAAAAGAAAGGATTTTACTTATGGATTACATCATATATGCACTTTTTGCGATTATCCCCTTAATAGTAATCTTCTTAATTGTTTTCATTATATTTAAAGTTTTATCACATAAGAACACTGGTCGCATAAATTATGGTAGATTCGCGCTTAATATTTTAGAGAATAACACAACTGTTGATGAGAAAGAAACAGATGAACAAACGAAAAATGGCTGAAATCAGCCATTTTTTTGTTTATCGTTTGTGGCTACTTTCTGTTATTCGGTATTCATATGGAGTAACATTATAATGTGCTTTAAAAGTTCTAATAAAGTGATTAACATTATTAAAACCTGCTTTTTCACAGATTTCGTTAATAGTATCCCTACTATATAGTAATAGTTCTTTTGCTTTTGATAGTCTTTGTAAAACGATGTATTCTTTTAGATTATATCCTGTTATCTCTTTAAATGAACGCGATAAATAGGAGGGACTGATGAAAAACAACTCACAAATCTTTTCTAATCCTATATCTTCGGTATAGTTTTTATCAATATATTCTTGGACTTCTAAAACGGTATGATAGATTTGCGTTTTAATCTTAGTAGGAAAATATTCTGGGTATTTACGATAAATATTGACAAAAAGATATTGAATGAATGCTTTAAAAGCAACTGGAGATAATGGATCATTTGAAGTATATTCTTTATACATATTATCAAATAGTTTATTTATCAAATCTTCATACTCAGTAACTTCAATTATATGACTATAATTGTGAGGTCGATATTTAAAAATAGCTGATAACAGTGGTTCTTGGAGAAAAGAATTAAGTACATCATTTTTGATTAATAAATAATATGTACAATAAGGCACCTGCAATACTTTCATACTATGGGTTTCAAGATGATTGATGAAAACCAAGGTAGGTTTAGTTATATGATATACTTTTTTATCAATTAGGAATTCACATTCACCTGTTTTTACATAAATCATCTCATAAAAATTATGATAATGATCACTTAATTTGATGATTTCATTAGTATCACGATAATGCATTTGGATGTTTTTATTAGTGAACATTTTACACCTCAAAAAGCAAATAATGTAGATATTTAAGCAAGAAATAACAAGATTTCTTGCTAAAGATTATTATATAATATATTGTAGAAAAAAGACAGAGGTGGACAAATGAAAAAATTCAACTATAAGTCGCTTACAGAAGTTGTAAATGATTTTAGTGATTTTGCTTTGCAAAGTCCTGAAGATTTAAGTATATTAGGGGAAGAATTAGTAATTGGAACAAAAAAAGTGAGCAATCGCTTTGTCATCCAACCAATGGAAGGGGTAGATGCTAACCTTGACGGTACCCCAAGTGAGCTTACTTTACGGCGCTATGAGCGGTTTGCCCGTGGAGGTGCTGGTCTCATCTGGGTCGAAGCTGTAGCGGTAGTTCCCGAAGGTAGGACATCGAAAAATCAACTGTGGCTAACCAAAGAAAATGTTGGTGCATTTAAAGCATTAGTAGATAAAATTCGCCTATGGGCTAAAGATTCCATGGGTGATGATTTTCAACAAACTATTATCATACAATTAACTCATTCAGGGCGTTTCAGTAAACCTAATAACGTCAGTGCTCCCATCATTACTTATCATAATCCCTATCTCAACCAAAAAATGCCTATCGACCCTACATATCCAGTAGTTACAGACGAGTATCTAGAACAACTTGAAGATGAGTATGTTGAAAAAGCCCTTCTTGCTTATGAAGCTGGTTTTGACGGTGTTGATATCAAGTGTACCCATCGTTATTTAATTTCTGAACTTACTAGTGCCTATTTAAGAGAAGGCAAGTATGGTGGCACTTTTGAAAATCGTACGCGTTTTCTTACCAATGTTGTAAAAAAGATTAGAGCTAAATTAGGAGATAAATTATTACTTACTGTGAGACTAAACATATATGATGGTATTCCCTACCCTTATGGATTCGGTGTTGATAAAGAAGATTATCGCAAAATTGATTACACTGAACCATTAAAACTTATTGGCATACTTAGAGATCTAGGTGTAAAAGTAATAAACGTATCGATGGGAAGTCCCTACTATTATCCCCATGTGAATCGTCCCTTCGATGTCGGAAACTATACCCCCGATGAAGACCCCATCGATGGTGTAAAACGCCTATTAAGGGGGGCAGAAGTTGTCCAAAAAACCTTTCCAGATCTTATTGTCGTTGGGACAGGCTTTAGTTGGTTAAGGCAATATAGCGCCAACATCGCTGCGGGACTAATCCGCAATGGTTCGATTAGTATGGCTGGTATTGGTAGAATGGCTTTTGCTTATCCGGACATGCCTAAAGACATTGTTTTAAACAAGACTTTTAATCCTCGTAAAACTTGCATTACTTGTAGTAAATGTTCTGACTTGAAGAGTATTGCCGTGATTACGGGTTGTGTCGTACGTGACACAGACATCTATGTTCCACCCTACTTGGAACATTTTAGAAAGGGGAAATAATATGCGTGTAGCGTTAGTTACTGGTGGTACAAGAGGAATCGGGCGAGCTATCGCTTTACAATTATTAAATGAACAATTTAAGGTAGCGATTGTCGGTACACGTTCGCAAGAAGAAATCTATGATTTATTAGAAGATTTTCGTAAATATACCAGTTTTATCTATATTCAAGGAAACATTGGTTATAAAGAAGACCGTATAAGAATCATAAATACCGTGTTAAAACATTTTAATCGCCTTGATGTGCTAGTAAATAATGCTGGAGTAGCACCATTAGAACGTTTAGATATATTAGAAACTACTGAGGAAAACTTTGATTATGTGATAAATATTAATCTAAAAGGTACATTCTTTTTGACCCAATATGCAGTAAAAGCGATGTTAAAATCATTGAATGATAATTTACCAGATTATCATCCACTTATAATTAACATTTCTTCAATCTCTGCATATACTTCAAGTCCCAACCGTCCTGAATACTGCATTTCGAAAGCAGGAATTAGTATGATGACTAAACTGTTTGCTGACCGTCTAGCAAGTTATGGTATCCCTGTCTTCGAAATTCGTCCAGGTATTATGGAAACTGATATGACTGCCAGTGTCAAGGATAAGTATGATAAACTTATTGAAAATGGCATAACCCCTATTAAACGCTGGGGTACCCCCCAAGATGTCGCTAATTTAGTGAGCCTTTTATGTTCAAATAAACTCACTTTCTCAACTGGTGATGTATTCAATGTCGACGGTGGTTTCCATATTCAACGCTTATAGGTGATTTTATGTGTAAAGAGAGTGTCAATATTGGTACGCTTACCTTACCAGTCTATACTTACCATACTATTGTCGTGGGCTCTGGGGCAGCTGGTTTAAAAGCTGCTGATTGTCTCTATCGGGATGGAATTAAGGATATTGCGATTGTGACTGAAGGTATTAACATGGGGACAAGCCGCAATACCGGTAGCGATAAGCAAACTTACTATAAACTTAGTTTAGCGGGACAAGATGCTGATTCCATTTATGACCTTGCACAAACCCTTTTTGATGGTGGTAGTAAGCATGGTGATATCGCTTTAATTGAAGCAGCTTATTCAGCTAAATGCTTTTATAAGTTGATTGATTATGGCGTGCCTTTCCCATGTAATGAGTATGGTGAGTATGTTGGCTACAAAACCGACCATGACCCAAGACAACGCGCCACCTCAGCTGGTCCTCTGACTTCCAAATACATGGTAGAGTGTCTAGAAAAACAAGTAAAACTTAAAGATATTCCCATCTTTGATCGGCATACTGTTATTGCGATTTTAGTGGATGAAAAAGAAAATAAAAGTGTAGGATTACTAACAATTAATAAAAAAGATTATAAAAACAACTTCGGTTTAACTCTTTTTAATTGTACAAATATCATATATGCGACGGGTGGACCAGCTGGCTTATATGAAGCTAGTGTCTATCCGCAAAGCCAAACTGGATCATTAGGGATTGCCTTTGAAAAAGGTGTGAAAGGAGTTAATTTAACGGAATCACAATTTGGTATCGCCTCGATTAAATTCCGTTGGAACTTATCCGGAAGTTATCAACAAGTAATTCCTCGCTATATTTCTACAGAACAAGATGGTAGTGATCCTCAAGAGTTTTTATTGACTTACTTAACTCCACAAGAAATCCTTAACTGTACATTCTTAAAGGGTTACGAATGGCCATTTGATATCAGAAAAGTCAAAAATAAAGGTTCATCAATCATTGATCTCTTGGTTTATCAAGAAATCTATTTAAAGAACCGCCGTGTCTTCCTCGATTTCACACAAAATCCCACTGGCTTTGCTTTTGATAACTTAAATCCTGTGGCTTATGAGTATTTAACAAAGTCAGGTGCAATACAGGAAACACCGATAAAACGATTACGAGCTATGAATGAACCAGCCTATCAACTCTATTTAAATCATCACATTGACCTTGAAAATGAATGGTTAGAAATAAATGTATGTAATCAACATTGTAATGGTGGGTTATATCACGATATTAATTGGGAAAGTAACCTTAAACACTTCTTCCCAGTTGGTGAAGCTGCAGGAACGTTTGGAGTATATCGTCCTGGTGGTTCAGCATTAAATGCGACCCAAGTTGGTCCAGAACGTGCAAGTCATCATATTAAACTCTATTATAATGAACCCCCATTAAATCTTGACACCTACGTTAATATTGTGAAAGACCAAGTAGAAGAGCGAATTACTACCGCTATAACAATCTTAAATAATAAAGATACCTTAAATGTACGCGAACGGTTATTAAAACTTAAAAAACGCATGAGCAAATATGGTGGATTTATTAGAAGTAGAGAAAAAGTTAAAGAAGTCTTATCAGAGTGTTTAGATGAACTTAAGAACTGGCCAAGAAACATCCAAATTACAGATATAAAAGAATTATTTAATGCATTTAAATACTATGATTTTCTGATTACGCAAATTACATTCTTAAAGGCAATTGAAGCTTATAGCGAAAAAACAGAGTATAGTAGAGGTTCTTGTTTAATGACTAATAGACATGGTGAACTACCATTAGAAAATATTGCGGAAATCTTTCGTTTTAAATATCAAGACCATACTTTATTTGATCAAATTTGTGAAATCACCTTTAATAATGGTAATTGTACTGTTAATTGGGTTAAGGTAAGACCTATACCTAAAGAGGATAATTGGTTTGAAGTAGTATGGAAGAACTATCGAAAAAGAGAGGGTATTGATTGAATGAAACAAGCGATAATTATATGTAACGATAAAAACGCGATTAACTATGTGTATGCTAAGGAAGTTTTAACTAGTATCCGTGAAAAAGTTAACCTTTATGAAGAAGTACTCACTAAACAAGATATACTACATCATCTTGAAATTACACGAAAGGCCGAAATCATCTTTTCTACTTGGGGAATGCCCCATTTTACAGCAAGCGAAATCGAAGAGTACTTCCCCAATCTCAAAATTGTGTTTTATGCTGCTGGTTCTGTACAACATTTTGCTAGGGAATTCTTAAATAAAGGTGTTAAAGTAGTTAGTTCCTATGCTGCCAATGCCATTCCTACTGCAGAATTTGCAGCTTGTCAAATTGTTTTAGCCAATAAAGGATTTTTCCAAGCCACTCATCTAGTCAAAAATAAATCTTACTGGGAAGGTAGAAAACATACTAGCACTTTCCCCGGAAATTACAACATCAAGATAGGAATTCTAGGTGCTGGTATGGTCGGAAGCCATGTAATTAAATTGCTTAAAGCAATGAACATCAATGCAGAAATTTTAGTCTTTGATCCTTTCTTAAGTGAAGAAAGGAGTCAAGAATTAGGAGTAAGAAAAGCTAGTTTAGAAGAAATCTTTGCGACTTGTCAAACGATTTCCAATCATCTAGCCAATAATGAGCAAACCCAAGGAATCTTAAATAAGAAACACTTTAATCTCATGCTAGATAATGCCACCTTTATTAATACTGGTAGAGGTCAACAAGTCGTAGAAGGTGATTTAATTGCGGCACTTAAAGAAAAACCTACACGAACAGCGGTTTTAGACGTAACTTATCCCGAACCTCCCTTACCTGATAGTGAATTATATAAATTACCAAATGTAATATTAACACCACATATGGCAGGAAGCAGTGGTAATGAAGTAATTCGTATGGCTTGGTATGCGGTTAATGAACTAGATAAATGGTTAGAAGATAAACCGCTATCTTATGAAGTTACTTTAAAAATGCTAGAAACAATGGCATAAAAAAGAGGGTATAAAACAATAACTGTTTTTATACCCTCTTTTTCATTTTGAGATTAGTTTTATGACAATTAATATAGTAGTTCTAAGATTGCAACTTTTGTTAAGAATGAATTTGGATCGTTATCTTCAAAGTCTTCAGCATTGAAGAAACCAAATAACGGTGTTGGACGAAGTTCATTAGTAATCGCATTACGTACAATCATTGATTCGAGAATTGTTTCGACAGCATCTCTATCAGCTGAATATAAATCTTGCAGTGTTTCTAAATCGAATGTTACATTTAAGAAACTTTGTTCCCCTACTACCTTGGCAGCCATAATGAAGTTGGTTATTTCATCTTTGGTAATAACAGTAATGCCATAAGCAGTTTCTTGAGCTTTTGAAGGAGTGTGTTCAACTATGTAATCACTTGTATTCATCATCCGGTCTATCGTTACATGGAGTGATGCACTGGCTAGAATTGAATTTCTAATAGTACTAGATTCTATGTCAGTTGTGATGTATGAATCATTGATATTATCGCTAAAGCTATTGAAATTGAGTGCTTTGAGAGCATTTAAGAGGTCAATTAGTTCAGTTTTTTCAATTTGTGAATGAGTTAATAATCCAACATTTACATCCTCGCGATAGAATGTAGGTATGATTAAATCGCCCATCTCGAAGGTTGTGTCGTTTTCATCTTTCGCATAATCGAGAATTTCCCGTGAGAGTGTAGCGTGAATTGAAGCTGATTTCAACATATCTTCAAAGTTATTATTGAAGACATTGGTAGGATTTAGTTCGATACTATCAAAATCAGTGATACCTGCTAAATTGAGTGCATCTAGAATATATTCTATTTCATCACGATAAACGTAAATGAATCCATCAAATGAATCAGTTCTTACAGTATTTGGAACAATTAAATCTTCATTATTTAATAATTCATTAGAAATGGTAGCATGAATAATCATTGAATCAAGAATATTACGATTGTTGATAAATTGTTGTAAAGTGATATCTGCATCTAAACTCGTGATGTCGGTAATATTCAATAGTTCCATAGCGTTAATTAATGCTTTGATCTCTTCGGTATCAACATATAGTTTACCTTGAATAGTTCTTTGAATAGGTTTATTACCTATATATGTTTGTGGTACATTAAGGAAACCGTTAGTCAAAATTTGATAAGAGATAGTGTAATGTACCGTAGCTGATCTGAGTAATTTATCTTGTTTTTGCTCATCATTATAGAATTGCGTTAATGTTACATTTCCTTCAAAGTCATTTATATCTTTTTTGCCAAGTAGTTCTAATACATCGATTAATGCCTTAATCTCATCTTTATCTACATATTGAATACCATCAACATTGTTAATTATTCTGATGTTTTCAACTTCATCATCGCCAACAAGTACATAATGGTATTCTGGCACTTTGAGGTCATTATCAGAATTATTACTAATATCTAATAATTGCTTCGATATAGTAGCGTGGATTACCGCAGATTTAAGTAGTGTTTCTTGTTTTTCAGGATTACTATAAAGGTTCTTTAATGAAACCTGACCATCAAATGCAGTCACATCATTTTTTCCTAGAACATCTAATGCATCAATAATACTCTTAATTTCAGTATCAACAACATAGTTTACTCCTTCAACTAGTTTAATGATGCTTTCATTATTGGCATCTTTGCTAGGTACAATGATATCATCATTATTATCTAAATCTAATATTTGCTTAGAGATAGTAGCGTGAAGTATCGCTGAACCTAAAATGACATCTTGATTGTATCTATTATCACCAGTTAAGTTAGATAAGTTAACGCTGCCATCGTAAGTGGAAATATTTTCGATGTTAATTACATCAAGAGCATCAATTAAAGCTAATAACTCATTATAAGCAATAAATTTAAACTCACCTTTATCCTTGATAATTTCTTCTTCATTATAGTTTTCTTTTGGTACAACGATATTGCCTTGTTCATGAAGATTAATGAGCTCGCGTGAAATTGTTGCTCTTATGATCGATGATTCTAGCACTCTTTCTTTATCTGATTTGTTGTCATATAAATTGATAGCATCAGTTAAATTATTTAAATTAACTTTTTTGTTATCATAATCGACACCAGTAAAGTTTAGGATGTATAAGGCATCGATGACAGCAGATATTTCATCTTTAGCAACATATTTAATATTATCATTTTCATCTAGTTCTACAATTTTTTTATTATTTTCATCTATATCTGGTACAACGATATTGCCATCTTTATGAAGTTTTAGAATTTGTTTTGAAACTGTAGCGTGAATGATAACAGAGTTTAAAATTTGTTCTTGTTTAAGGAGATTACCAGCAATTGTATCTAATTGGAATGATCCATCGAACTCATCAACTGTTTCAAATCCTAATGCTTCAAAAGCTTGAATAATGGCATCGATTTCATCCCTAGATACTAATTTAATTGTTCTACCAGGCTCTTCTTTTGTAGTTATTAAAGAATCAGGAATGACGATATCTGAGGAATCAGAACCTTGTGAGTCTTTAAGGTTTATAATTTGTTTTGATATCGTCGCATGAATAATATCAGATGAAAGCGCTGTTTCGCGCTTTTCACTATCATAGAGGTTAGCTAAGTTTATTTCACCAGTAAATTCATCAAATTGTGTTACCCCAAGATTAAATAAAGTCTTTACGATAGCTTCGATTTCTTGATTATCAACATATATTGTTTCTTTACCTGTCACACCTCGATTTTGTCTTACTGAATAAGGGATAATAATATCTTCACTATCTTGTCTAATGACTTGATTTGAAATTGTGGCATGTAAAATAGCTGATTCTAAAATGGTATTGATATTGTCTTTTAATGTTTCAATTTTAATATTGTCGATGTTATTATAATCTTCAATGCCAATAACGATAAGCGCATTGAGAACTCTTTCGAGTTCCATCTTCGCGATTAACTCAAGACCATTCTCTCTCATTTCTCTAATTAATTCATTGTTATAGCTATAATAAGGAACAATTATCATGCTATCTTCATTAGTGGTAAGATCAAGAATCATCTTCGATAAAGAAGCTTGAATGATAACCGAACTTTTATCGCCGAATAAGACTTGGCGTTTATTAGAATCAAAGACTTTTTTACCATTATCATCAACTATTGTTAATTTATCGAGCAATGTTTCATCAAAGTTAATATCTTCATAATCAGTAAAATTAAAGATAATAATGTTTTTAAATAGTTTTTCTAACTCTTCTTTACTAATTACAATTCTCTCTTCATCTTTAATAGTAATTGATTCTTTAACACTTTCTGGTATGATTAACATATCACCCACTTGTTCAATTAACAGATTTCCGATTGTTTCGGTAATAATTGTGGATGATAAGATGACTTCAATATCTTTATCGCTTAACGTCAGGATTGCTTTATAATTAAAGCCTAAGTCTTGACATACTTGATCATCACCTTGTTTGTCGCAAGGTAATTTATCAATTAAAACTCTAAAAGCATTAACAACATTCGTTAATTCGTTCTTGTTAATATATCCTGTCTCATCATAAACCGTATCAGAGATGATAATTGGTGCATCACCAAAATCAGTTTCGCTAATGAACTTCGAAACAGTGGCAACTAGAATTCTTGATGAGAAGATTTTGTCGATAACATCATCTTCAAACTCAGATAATACCTTCAATGATAAATTGTTGAAATCAATGTTTTCGACTAGAGGTGCAATTGCATTAACAGCTGTAAGAATATTTACTAGTTCTACCTCCCAATCGATTTCATCGGGAACAACAATTTGATCCAGACCTTCAATTTTAGCTTTACCTGAGAAGATATTTATTAAAGCATTTTTAATGATTTTCGAATCAAGAATAATGGTTAAATCAAGTTTTGCTAAGCGTTTTATTAATAGGGTTGGTTCGGGATTCTTTATTTCCGAAACAGTTATCTCAGTATCGATTATCGCAGCCACAATCGAACCAATAGCTCTAAACTCATTTTTCCAATTGATGTCTTTTGGTACGGTAATAATAGCTTGAACATTTTCACCTAATAGGGTTAATATTGGTTCAATGGCAACATAAGCTGCTAAAGTAACTAAGTCGCTTTCAGCAAGTCCTTCAAAAATCTCCTTTACCTCATCACCTGTAAAGGGGATAGTTTCAACTTCTTGTTCTGGATCTAATAATCCTGCTGTGTTAATTAAATCAAAGGTAGTCGCTGCAAGGTCTCCTAGAATAAGAAACTCTTGTTTCCAATTAATTCGGTATAACTCATCTCTTGGAATCTCGATTTCATATTTAAAATACTCTAATCCAACATCAATAGCAATTGGTAAGAGTGTATTAATCAAATCTGATTCACTAATATACTCAATAATAGTACGAATATCATCACTAGTAATCTTGTTTAATTCATTATCTGAATGATAATAATCAGAATTAATATAATATTCATAAATCGATATGAATAAAGCTATTTCCTTACGGAAAGCTATTTTAGCATCAACTTTTACTGGTTGTTGAGCGTTTGTGTTAATAATCTTAAATGGTGGGTGGTAACCATTGCTTAAGAATAATAAAGCTTGTGTTTCTGGTGGAGTTGGTTTTACTTCATATTCAATATTTATAGTAAAAATTGAATCAAATAAATAATAATGCATGGGGGTATCTTTTTCGGTGCTCGGAACAAAATTCATTATTTTAACAATGAAATGATTGTTATATGCATCGAGGAACCCATCTACTTCCGCAATTTTACTTTCTTCAGGTAATATTTTATAAACATTCTCACCAATGTTAATTAAACCACCAAAGAAAATAAAGAAGAGATATATTGTTAGTGCTCCTCTAATAGCACCTATAAACGCGCCCCAAAAACGTCTCTTTGGATCACCTTTATCGACTCTAACAACAATAAGTCGAATAATCCAACAAATAAACTTATAAATGATCTTAAAGATAAAGAAGTATAGTACTGTGTAAGCAATTTTTAGCACAAATAATCCTACAGAATTTATTAAGTCTTTTACATGATCTCGAGCTAGAATACTTGCGTATTCATCTGGCACTTGCGACTTAATATATGTCTCAAGCGCTGTTTTTATGGTTGTCACTCCACTTAACTCTTGATTGAAACTACCTAATATATCTCCTAATTTGGGAATATTAACTGTATATATTGCTTTAACGACAATGTCAAGGGTTAAGAAAAAGAGACCAAAGTAAATAATCATCACAATTAGCCAATAAATTGACTTCTTTAATCCTCGGATAAAACCTACTAAAACCGCAAATCCAAATAAAACCGCGAAAAAGATGGTTATATATAGGCTAAAATCCATTTGTTCCAAGGGCTTATACCCCCTTTAAATAATAGTTAACTTAATTATAATATACATAGCGTGAATATTCTACAAAAATAAATTATAACTACTAATTACCAACAAATTTCGTGAAAAAATTAATATCTTTTTCTTTTTAAGATGCAATTGACTAATATTTAATAATTGTTAAAATTATATATGTATGAAATAATAACACAACGAGGGAGCACGCTATGAAATTACTAAAAATAATGGGCTACTTAAAACGCTATTGGTATGTTGCTATCTTACCTCCACTATTCATGCTGGGGGAAGTATATTTTCTACTACTAATTCCAAAGACATCTGGTAATATCATTGTTGTTGGTATAACTGATCAGAACCTACCGAAAGTCATTGAAATGAGTTTAATGATGTTATTATTTACTACTTTGAGTGTTGTCTTTGGATACTTAAGTCAATATTTCTCAAACGTGGCTAGTAACGAGGTGGCCAATGATTTACGAATTGAAACATTCACAAAATCATTAAATATGTCCTTTACAAATTTAGATGAGTTTCAAGTTGGTAAAGTCATAACAAGAGTAACCTCAGATACAAACATCATTCGCATGATGATTAGAACGATACTTAGAACCTTCTTAAGAGCACCGATATTAATCTTTGGTGCGATCTTCATGGTTGTAACCTTAAGTCCAAAACTTGCAATCACCTTGTTAGTCGCAATACCATTTATGTTTATCGCTAATTACATTATCATCAAAAAGTCCTTTCCTAAATTCAGATTAGTGCAAGAAAAGCTTGAAAACATAAACACTTTCACGCAGGAAAACCTCGAAAATATTCGTGTAGTTAAGGCATTTAATCGAAAAGAGTATGTTATTGACAAATTTGATGAGTATATCAATGAGTTACAAGATACCACTATTAAAGCAAACATCATTACTTCCCTTAACTCACCTATTTTCCAGTTTGTGACTAATTTCTGTGTCGTTGCTGTAATATATATCGGTGGTTTAGATGTAATTGCAGATAAATATAACGCTGGTAATATCATCGCTTTCTTAGGCTATCTCAGCCAAATCATGATGGCTTTAAACTTAATTAGTGGCTTAATCCTTGAATTTCCAAGAGCAGGGGCTAGCGCTAATCGTTTATACGAATTATTTGAAGTACAAAGTGAAATCAAAAATAGCGCTAACCCTATAAAAGACGTGGAAATTAAAGGAAAAATTGAGTTTCGTAATGTCACTTTCGCATATAAAGGACAAGAAGAACCAATTCTTAAAAATGTTTCTTTTAAGATTGATAGTGGACAGGTCCTTGGTATATTAGGAACGACAGGTAGTGGTAAGACCACCTTAATCAATTTAATTCCCCGGTTCTATGACGTTACCGAGGGAGAAATTTTAATAGACGACATCAATGTTAAAGATTATGATTTATATACCCTAAGAAGTCAAATTAGTACTGTTATGCAAAAAGCGTTGTTATTCGCAGGTACGATTGCTGATAACATCAAGTTTGGTAGGATGTCCGCAACTGATGATGAAGTAGATAAAGCAAGTAAAGCTGCCGAAGCATATGAATTCATCGAAGGTTTCCCTGAAGGTTATGATACCATCCTTGGAGAAAGAGGAATTAATCTTTCTGGAGGACAAAAACAACGTTTATCACTAGCACGCAGTTTACTAGTTAAACCTAAAATTCTCATCCTCGATGATTCTACCAGTGCAGTAGATATGGCAACAGAACAACGTATTCTCAAAGCATTGCGACAAGATGTTACCGATTGTACGAAAATTATCATTGCGCAAAGAATACGATCAGTGCTTAGTGCGGATAAAATTTTAATCTTAGAAGATGGTCGAGTAACGGGATATGGTACTCATGAAGAACTCCTAAAATCTAATAAGTTCTATCAAACGCTCTATAACCAACAAATGGGAGGTAGTAACGATGAAAAACAAGCAGGATAATAACCTACAACAAGAAAGGAAATCCCGTCTCGATTTATATAAACGCTCGACCTTCCGAAAACGCAGCGAGAAACCCCAACAGGGATTAAAAACTACTTTAAGAGTTATTAAATACTTAAACTATGAGAAAAAAGGTATTATCGTAGTCATTATTTTAATCCTATTATCCATCATATTCTCTTTAGGTGGCGAACAAGTAAAAAGGATTTTACTTGATGATTTCATCAAACAAGGTATTTCTGAAGGTTTTGCCTTATATGTTCTCTACCTAGCCATTCTTTATCTATTAGAAATTATCACTACATATGGCTCATCTTTCTTAATGATTGGTATCACCCAACGCACCTTAAAAACGATGCGACGAAACATCTTCGTTAAACTTCAAAATCTCGCTGTTAGTTTCTTTGACCGTAATCGCGATGGTGATTTGATGACCCGCATCACCAGTGACGTTGATAATATAAGTAGCACAATGACCCAATCATTCATTTCCTTTATTACCAGTACCATGACTCTCATACTTACCATTTCCGTTATGTTTTGGATGAGTTGGAAACTCTCGCTGATTGCTTGTGTAACCATCCCCATTCTATATATTGCAGCCAAAAAAGTAACTGACGTGTCAAGAAAACGTTTCAGACAAATGCGATATGAACGAGGGGCATTAAATGGTTTTGTCGCTGAACAAATCAATGGAGCGAAAGTAATTCAATCATTCTGTCAAGAACAGGAAATCATAAATGAGTTCAAAATAGAAAGCACAAGAGTTAAGAAAATCACAATTAATGCCCTTGCCTGGGGTAGTTTAATGATGCCAGTGGTTGGTTTCTTAAACCGTTTACGATACATCATCATTATCACTGCTGGTGTGATTCTAGCTATTAATGGTGATCCTAGCGCTACAATTGGTACTATCGCAGTCTTCTTAACCCTTGGGGATCGGTTTGGTGGTCAAATTAATAACTTGGCAAACCTCTATGTTGATATTCAGAATGCTTTATCGGGCGCAGAACGTATCTTTGAAATCATCGATGACCAAACCATCATTCGTGACAAAGAAAATGCATTTGAACTAACAAATGTTAGTGGGCATGTAGAATTAAGAAATGTCACCTTTGGTTATTTAGAAGATACAGTGGTTTTAAAAAATGTTTCAATAGACGCAAAACCAGGCATGAAAATCGCCCTTGTTGGTCATACTGGTGCTGGTAAAACCACCATTATCAATCTCATTACGCGTTTCTACGATGTGAATGAAGGCGAAATCCTAATTGATGGTATTAATATTAAAGATGTCACCCAAAAAAGCTTATTAGACCATATCGGTATCGTTCTACAAGATACCCACTTATTTAGCGATACGATTATGGAAAATGTGCGCTTTGGTAAACTTGATGCCACCGATGAAGAAGTTATCCAGGCTTGTAAATTAGCCAAATGTCATGATTTCATCATGAAACTCCCAGATAAATACAACACTCGCTTAGCTCCTAATGGTTCTAATTTAAGCTATGGACAACGTCAGTTATTATCAATTGCGCGTACGATTTTAAAGAACCCTGATATTCTCATTTTAGATGAAGCTACTTCTTCTGTTGATACGATTACTGAAATGACCATTCAACAAGCCTTAAAAAATCTCATCAAAGACAAAACAGCCTTCATTATCGCCCATCGTTTATCAACTATTAGAGAGGCTGATTTAATCATCGTTTTAGAAAACGGTAAGATCATTGAACAAGGCACTCATGAAGAGTTACTCGAACATAAAGGTATCTACTGGCGCTTACATAATGCGAAGGATGCGGATGCCTTAAAAGAATTTGATTTAATCAGTGCATAAAAAAAATGAACACCACATTTAACTTAAGTGGTGTTCATTTTTTATTTTATAATGGGAATGAACTCTTTAATGGTACGATACGATTGAATACAATCTTACCATCTTTTGTATCTTTTGGATCGACCATGAAGTAACCATGACGGAAGAATTGGAACCGATCGTATGGTTTAAGATTAGTTAACGCATTGGAAACATAACCTTGGCAGACAATTAAACTATTAGGATTGAGTTTTTCCATAATTGGTAAATCTTTAGTTTCTTCGGTTTCAATTGTTAAGTGGTCATATAACCGTACTTCTACTGGGATATTATGTTTCGCATCAACCCAATGAATTGTACCCTTAACTTTTCTACCCGTAAAACCTGTACCAGATTTGGTTTGTGGATCATAAGTCGCATGAATTTCAATGATATTACCATTTTCATCTTTTATTACATCGGTACATTTTATGAAATATGCATGGGCTAGTCTAACTTCATTTCCTGGATAAAGTCGATAGTATCCAGGAATAGGCTCTTCCATGAAGTCGTCTTGTTCAATGTATATTTCTCGTGAGAAAGGAATTTTTCTTACACCCATTTCTGGTACTTCTTTATTTACTGGTTCATCTAAATACTCTACTTGTCCTTCAGGATAGTTTGTGATTACGACTTTTAAGGGACGGAGAACCGCCATCGTTCTAGGCACTGTAAGTTTTAAGTCTTCTCTAATGTAATGTTCTAATTGGGCATAATCGACAATCGCATTACTTTTGGATATACCTAAATCAAATACGAAGTTCTTTAATGCGGTAGGTGTATAACCTCTTCTTCTTAAGCCCCGAATCGTCGCAAGTCTTGGATCGTCCCAACCATCGACGATCTTTTCTTCAACTAATCTTCGTAAATTCCGTTTAGAGATAATGGTATTAGAAATATATAACTTGCCAAATTCAATTTGGGTAGGTTTATGAGGCATTTCACATTCTCTAACAAACCAATCATATAATGGACGATGATCTTCAAATTCTAACGAACATAATGAATGAGTAATTCCTTCAATCGCATCTGATAAAGGATGCGCAAAATCATAAAGTGGATAAATGCACCATTTCGTTCCCGTGTTATGATGCGGTACATAAGCAATCCGATATATTACAGGGTCACGCATGTTGAGGTTAGGACTTGCCATATCAATTTTTGCCCGTAATACTCGAGAACCTTCTGGAAATTCACCATTCTTCATTCTTTCAAATAATTCAAGGTTTTCTTCGACACTCCGATTACGATAAGGTGAAGGAATGCCAGGTTCTGTCAATGTACCACGAGTACGGCTAACTTCTTCCGCACTTTGATCATCAACATATGCTAAACCTTTCTTAATTAGGAGGACAGCGCGATTATATAATTCATCAAAATAATCGCTCGCCCAAAACATGTTATCCCATTCATACCCTAACCACCGAATGTCTTCTTGAATAGCCTCGACATATTCAACATCTTCTTTGGTGGGGTTTGTATCATCAAAGCGTAAGTTTACTTTTCCTCCATACATCTTCGCGATTTCAAAGTCAATGGTAATAGCGCGAATATGTCCAATATGTAAATATCCATTGGGTTCGGGAGGAAAGCGAGTTACAACTTTATTATAGACTCCCTCTTCAAGATGCTTATCAATAGTTTGTGTTATAAAATTAGGTGCGTATGTCTTTTCCAAGTCAATCTCCTCCATTTATTCTTGTCACACGTAGTTTATTATAACATAATAAATTAATATTTAAAGATTTATATTTAAATTATTTCAAAGTAAAAATCTTTCGCATCAGTGTAATTTTCATACAGTTCTTTACAGAGTTTCAAATCTTTCTCTAACACTTCTTTACCATCAAAAGAAATGATAAAAAGTAGCACTTTTCGAGTATTATCAGTAATGGCTGTCCTTAAAGTATCGCTAGTGGGTGTACCAAAAGGACCTACTCCATCGGTATAAACAGGGATGTTTTCAATATTGATTTCACCCCGTCCAATTCCTTCATAAGGTTCGTCTTTACCTATACGAATGAGAACATCACCAACGATTTTTTCTTCATCTAATACAGCTACACTTCGCTGTGTTAAGATTGATAAGATATTCCCAATATCAACCACATCATTAATACGATATAAGTCATTATTCTTAACGATGCGCCGATATAATGACTCGACTGCTAGACGATATCTACTCGGATCTTTTCCTAACTTTTTATATCCATCTCGAGCTGACTTGATGTTAGGAATTTGTAACACATCACTTAATGTATATTTCTGTCGAATTTGAACCTGTAAATCATTGATTAACTTATCAAGTTTGTCTGTTTTCTGTACGTTTACGGTAAAGGAAGTAACCCCAACTGAAAATGCCGGTAATTTAGTTCTTAGTTCTTCACTTATCACGACTTTTTTCATTTTTACCACCTGTACTATTTATATTATCGCAGAACTAACAATTAATTCATTCATAAAAATAGGTGTTTCTTAAGCGAAATAGCCTACTTTTATGAAAAGATAATAATCAAATATAAAGTGTCGTATATTGGTAACCAATATATCCAGTTATCCCTATAATACCTACAATCAGTAATAAATGCAATAGTAGTAACCAGAAATACGTTCTACGAAATTTAACATAACGTGTTTCAACATTTTTTGAATAGTTTTCCAATTTATTAATAATAGTATTAGGATCAAAGAGGTTTGTTATCTTATATTGTTTTTTATAACTATTTCTTCTACTTTTCAGTAAATGGGTGCGTAGTTTCTTTTGTTGCGTTTGAAAACTGTGTTTTATCTTTTTAAACTCTTTCGAAATAAAACTTTCCGCATTCGCCCCCATATTTCGTAAAGTTTCAAAGTAATTCTTCAAAATCATTTTATATAAGATCAAAATCACCGTTAAATATATTATACTAATCACGAGGTTATGATATAAAGGTATATCCATCATTTGATATAGAGATGTAAAATATTTAGCAAGATAAGGTATTGTTTCAAAAAAACTCACTTTTCGGGTAATAACCATACCCAACGCACTAATAATAACAGCGATGTACGCAAAAGTGAAACGAATCTTCTTAATTTTTTTCCGATTGATTTTCGTAGTCTTTGCGAGCATCCTACTTTGTTCGTATTCAATCTGTTTAAGGAATTCCTTTTCCCAAAACTTAAGTAAGTCTTTAATAACTTTTTTCTTAAAACCAGCGGACTGTTTACGGTCCTTGAGAAAATCACCGAGAACCCAACTGTGTTTTAGTTTTTTATGATAAAACTGTACTTGTTCAATAGTTGTGACTTCGTAATTAAGATTTTTCTCAAAATAGGGATTAAAATCAGTATATACTTTTAACTTCCGTTCAAATGCTTCTTTCATTAAAGGGTCTAGGTCAAGATTATTCTTCTTGAACATCTTCTTCACCCTCCTTACCTAAGACCATTAAGATGTCAGATACCTTAGGATGGTCGCCAAAATTATCTTGTAGATAATCGATTAACACATCGACACAGTCTGTTTCTACTTTACCATTAGCGATTAACTCTTGTAGATAAGCATCACGTCCATAATCGTTAATCGTAAAACTATAGATTAGTTCAATGATGAAATCTTCATTAACGATTGTCTTATCTAAGGCCTGATTTAAACTACAGATTCTATCATCACATGTCTTATCTAATAAATCGCGGAAAGTTTGAGCTGTTAATACTTTATCGTTACCATTCTCATCAGTTAGAATATATACAGGAAGCATAATACGTAAGAAAGTTTCATATACTGATTCATTATCCATAAGTTGCACATCACGGCTATCAAGGAATGCTAAGGTATCAATAATATACATCGCTACATAAGGATTACGTTCTAATGTAGGTAAGAAACTAATATCTTTGAGTGTTGCCGCAATTAACTTATATTTAAATGGTAAATCAACATTTAATTTTTCCATCAAAGGACCATAGAGATCTTGATATCTAATGACAAACTTTGCGATTACTTCAAGTTTTTCATTTAAACTATCATTATTTAATTGATATAACTCATAAAATAGTCCTTCGGAATCCTTCTTTTCATAATCTTGTTTTAATTTTAAAATGATATTTTCAATGTTTTCATCGCTTAATAGATTATTACCTGACAATACCGCATTTAACCAGTTATTAACGACAAAATAAATCTTAATATGCTCATTAGCGCTGATTAATTTTGTTTTAAATGCTTCATCGGTGGTTTCAGTGATTATTTCGTCAAAATCTTCATTAAACTTTTGAATCAACTCATCTGTAGTCAGCGAAGTAATATCTAGATTTTTATTATTTATCCATAGAATGATACCTTTATATGGTAAGACATCTTCAAGCGTTTCATTTTCACAGGCATTTGAATTATTAATAAAACTAGTTAAATAAGGATATATGCCACTAATAGGTTCTAATGAACATTCAGTCTGAGCTAATTGTTCATAGTTATTTAGTGTTTCAGGTAAGTTGCTTACAATATCATAGTAGTCTTTAATTTGATTTATATCGAGCACTTCAAAGAAAGTCGACACAGAAGTGGTGGCCGTTACTATTGGTTCAGCTGAGTTAACCATATTACCAATTTGGGTAAATGGTGGGGGGTATTTGATAATGATATTGGTACTTATATCATCCTTCGTCGCAAAATTAAGAAGATAAAATGGTAAGAATAGTAATGAGACGATGACATAACTTCTTAAGACGGCAATGATTGCGCCTAAGATATGACTTACTTTTCCTAGTTTATAATTAACTCGTTCTTGGGGGAGTTTCTTCTGAATAAACTTGATAATTAACCCAAATATTAGATATGAACCAACAAAAACTATAATAGCACATAATACCATAATAAAAGTATTTAAATATGGAATCTTCTGTAAAAATCCCACTTTTCTGATGATATTATGTATAAACGAAAATTTATAAACCCAACGTGAAAGTGGTCCAGCAAAATAATAAACCACAATAAAGGGTACATAGATTTTAATCAGTCTAATAAGTTCTACCGCAGCGCCAGTTATATATCCAATAATCATAAATGCCACTAATATCATGAAAATAATGATGTCAAAATCAAGGGTAAAATACACTTTAATCCCCCCATAAATACATCTAATTAATTACATATATTATACCAAAGTAAAGTAAAAGATAAAAGAAAAAAGTCAATTATTGTAGGCTTAATTGACTTTTTGGTAGATAATTGTTATAATTGATATAATTATGAAATCGGGTGAAAGTATGAGAGAAAAAATTATAGCCATTATCACTAGTATTATTTTCGCCATCTTCCTCATTAGTACTACTGTTAAAATAACCCTTAACTTCCGTCCACTGTATTACTTCGATATTGAGTACTTAAAGATTACGGAAGAAGTTGACATGGACAAAGAAGAGATTAAAAGGAATTACGATGTTTTAATCGATTACCTGCAACCTTCTTATAAAGGTGAACTAGAGTTTCCTAGTTTACCGATGAGCGAAGAAGGTCGCATTCACTTTGTTGATGTTAAAAATATTTTTATTTTTTTTGAATATGTTATGTGGATCACTTTATTTATATCATTCGGTGGTCTTATCTACTTAATAATAAAAAATGATTATATTGTATTTAAATATACAGCTATTATGCTTTTTGCCTTACCCCTTATCCTCATAATACCTTTCTTAATCAACTTTAATTATGTATTTACCCTCTTCCATAAAATTGCCTTCACTAACGATTATTGGCTCTTTGACCCAAGTACCGACCCCATCATCCTTCTATTACCTGAACGATACTTTATGCATTGTGCCTTACTTATGGTAGTGCTTGTAACGATATATAGTATCATTTTAATGTTACTATATCGATATTTAATATTTAGATATGTAAAAAATAAGGGCGCTGAATAGTAATTTCAGCACCCTTATTTTTTATTACATCATATCCATATTGTTCATGTTTGGAGTAGTTTTTTCTTCTTTTGGAAGTTCAACAACAGCTGCTTCTGTTGTTAAGAAACTAGATGCGATACTTGCAGCATTTTGTAAAGCAATCCGAACAACCTTTGTTGGGTCAATGATACCAGCTTCAAACATGTTGACAAAACGATCATTGAGGGCATCATAACCGTAACCAGGTTCTAATTGTTTTAATTCATAGACAACTACAGAACCATCGAGACCGGCGTTTTCTGCTATTTGACGGACTGGAGCTTCGAGAGCTTTGAGAACGATGTTAATACCAGTCTTTTCATCACCTGTAGCATCAATTTCTTCAATTTTACTGTAAAGGTTCATAAGCGCTGTACCGCCACCAGGTACAATACCTTCTTCTACTGCAGCTCTTGTAGCGTTTAATGCGTCTTCGATGCGCAACTTACGTTCTTTTAATTCAGTTTCTGTAGCAGCACCAACTTTAATAACCGCAATTCCACCAGCTAATTTAGCTAAACGTTCTTGAAGTTTTTCTTTATCATATTCAGATGTTGTTTCTTGGATTTCACTGCGAATTTGTGCAATGCGATCTTGAATCTTTTCAGGTTTTCCAGCACCTTCAACAATTGTTGTATCATCTTTAGTAACGATAACTTTGCTAGCACGACCTAATTGACGAATAGTAGTTTGTTTTAATTCAAGACCTAAATCACCAGTGATAAATTCAGCACCTGTTAAGATGGCGATATCTTCTAAGAGACGTTTACGACGATCACCAAAGCCTGGAGCTTTAACAGCTACGGCTTGGAAACTTCCTCTTAATTTATTGAGTACTAAAGTTGCAAGCGGTTCTTGTTCAACATCTTCAGCGATAATTAAGAGAGGTTTGGCTTCCGCAACGATTTGTTCTAAGATTGGAAGAATTTCTTGGAGATTACTAATCTTATGATCAGTAACTAAAATATATGGATTATGTAATTCCGCAATCATCTTTTCAGTATTAGTTACCATATAAGGTGAAAGATAACCGCGGTCAAATTGCATACCTTCAACAACTTCAAGTTCAGTTTCTAAACCACGGGATTCTTCAAGGGTGATAACACCTTCATTGCCAACTTTTTCCATCGCTTCAGCGATTAACTTACCAACTTCTTCATCTCCACAGCTGATAGCAGCAACAGAAGCAATATCTTCTTTACTACGAACCTTGCGTGAGATTTTCTTTAATTCATCAACGGCAACTTTTACTGCCTTTTCAATACCACGACGAACGATCATTGGGTTAGCACCAGAAGTGATGTTCTTTAGACCTTCTTTAATCATCGCTTGGGCTAATACAGTAGCTGTTGTTGTACCGTCACCAGCGATTTCATTAGTCTTAATTGCTGCTTGGGCAACTAATAAAGCACCCATGTTTTCATATTTATCTTGTAACTTAATTTCCTTCGCAATGGTAACACCGTCATTAACAATCATTGGTGCGGAATAACTTTGTTCAAGAACAACGTTACGACCCTTAGGTCCTAAAGTTACTTTGACGACATCAGCAAGCTTGTTAACGCCATCGAGCATCTTACGACGAGCTTCTTCTCCAAAACGAATATCTTTTGCCATTTCCAACTTCTCCTTTCTTTATTCAATTACTGCTAAAATATCTTTTTCATCAACAATTAAGTATTTCTTACCATTAACCTTTGTCTCAGTGGCTGCATATTGGGAAAAGATAACCCGATCGCCAACCTTGACATCGAAACTTTCACGTGTTCCATCTTCGAGTTTTTTACCTGTACCGAGGGCAACTACTGTCGCCACATTCTTTTCCTCATTAACGGTGTCAGGTAAAATAATACCACTTTCTGTTTTCTTTTCTACTTCTACTTTTTCAAGTAAAACTCTTTGTCCTAAAGGTTTAATCATGTCCATACCCTCCTTTGATTTTGTTAGCAATCATTAACTTTGAGTGCTAATTACATATAATATTATACATACTTATTATATTTTTGCAAGTATTTTTTATGCATTTTTTCTCAATTTAAATTATAAAAATTACTAAATATCTAAATAATTTTGAAATTTGTTTATAGAATAATTGTGATAATTTAAATAATCACTACTCCAATTGATGAAGAAATTATCCTCCCATCAGTAGTTTCATAACGCCCTGGAGTATGAAAAACTAAGACGATGTGACCATCAGTAAATTCTACACCTTGGATCGTTTTGGTATTGATAATCTTTTTAATCGGTAAACCTTGCGCATCTTCTGGCAAAGTATCGCTTTTTCCAATTACCGCATATGCGAAACTTTCATTTTGTGGGTGTATACCATGGTTATACCATAACTTAAAAATTTCACCTTGAACTAAAACATCTCCGTATGATCGGTTATTACGAATCCAATTACCAGTTACTTTATCCGCAAAAAGATATAGTGGTTTTTCACACAAATTATAATAAGCAAAGCCACCATTACATAATGCTTTTTGATCATTTATAATCATATTGGGCTCTAGTTTATTTCCATTATAACAATTTTCTTTCAAGAAACATTGATCAATAGTAGTAACTACTTCTTTTGTATTATCTTGACTTTCGACTGTTAAACCAGCTCCTAAGACAATCATCCCTAAATCAAAGGCAATAAAACTCATATAAACGCTTAATCCATCATGACTCATTAGTTGATACAATGCACCATACTTACCATCGCTAAAACCGCCACAATGGTCATTGGTGCCATACATTCTAAACCATGATTGGTAACTTGATGTGTGTTTAAGAAGGTCATCATCTGTTTCAACAAAGGCTGTTGTTCCAGGATAGAAACAATGGTCCCATAATGGATTTATTTCATAATACTCATCACCAAATGCCATATAACATGTACAAGAACCGAAAAAATGGTTGTAGGCTAAATAGTTCTCAAAATTAGCACACTCTGTCCCCATTATCTTGGTATTACTACCTTTAGCTGACATATAGAAACCTTTTCGGTGATGGGTTAAAACTAGTGAATCAGGAAAATAGCGGGTATCCTCTAAGATATTTTCGTCTCTTAATAAACTATCATAATAAGCCTGTAACTCTTGTTTTCTAGTCATTTCTTTCACTTTTAAGAGTTTAGCGACTACTTCCCGTAAATTACTACGAGGAACACCACGACGAGAAATTTCACGACCAACGGTTAAGTAGTCTTGACCGTCTTTATGCGTAAAGTAGCGTTGGCCATCTAAAACAAACTCGCAGAAAAGGTCAAGTTTGTCTTGGGGTAACTGATAGGGGGTATTAGTAAGAAGCAATACTAAATCACTAACTGCTTCACAAAAGGCTCGACCATATCCTCCAGACTGTAACATCGCCCCATGTTGATGAAAACTAAGGTCCTGTTTAATACCTTCTGCATCACCTGAAGCGATGTAGATTTCTCTCGCAAAGCGATTCACAGCTCGCTTAAGTAATTCTTCATCATTTTCAAATAATGCATAATGAATTGTTCCCCATACTCCCCAAGTAAGGTTAGCACCACCCCATTGATACTCTATTCGTTGATTATGACTCATTGAACCACGACGAAGTATTCTTAATATCCCTTCACGTAAATCGTCTGCTAAATACTGATTTAAAGGTATAACAATACGAGCTAAACGGTGTGGCAGCCCGATTTCGTTCCACCACCAATTTGGGTGAATAAAATCACGATTTGTCCACCAAGCTAAGGCACGCAAAACTTTATCACGTGTTTCTTTTTCTTCTTGAAGATGTTTTAAACCTAACCCATAAATAATATCGATAAGCCTTTGAATGTGAAGCAATGTTTTCCAACCTGATAGATCAGGTTGTTCTAATGGTACATCTTCCCAATAAAGGGTGTTGTCATCGGCTTCTTGGAGTTTATTAAGTAAAGCACGCGCTTTTAAGGTTAAGTCATCTTCACCACTAATATCCTAACGATTACCAAAAATACTTTCTAAATATCGCTTTACTAAGTTTTCCATTTACTTATCTCCTTTTCTGTATTAATCAGTCGTAATTATATCTACTATTTACTGAAAAATAAACCAAATATAAAAAAAGAACTCCATTATGAAGTCATAATGAAGTTTAATACTTATTTTTTACGAAGAAAAGGAAGGATTGTAACTCATTTAGTAAATCAACATCATAAACGTATACATTACGAGAGACATGCAAACTTACTGATGAGAAGTTGAAAATACCTTTTATTCCGCATTTTTCTAAACGTTCCGCAATTTCATTCGCATTTTGAGGTGGTACTGCAAGAATCGCAATGCGTATTTTATACTTAGTAATCACTTCTTCTAATTGATCAATATGAAGCACTTCAACCCCACTAAAAGTTTTACCGACAATTTCTGGATTAACATCAAAAGCATATGCAATCTTTATTGGGTTTAAAGTATTTTGAGATTGTGATTTCATTACATTATATTGGAGAAAGGCTTTACCTAGATTACCAACACCGATTAACACGCACTTTTCGACATTATTTAAATCGAGAAAATCATTTAATGCATACAAAACTTTACTAACTTCATAACCGTAACCTTGGCGTCCTAATTCTCCGATATATGAAAAGTCGCGACGAATCGTAGCTGGATCGATTTTGAGTATATCACCTAATTGGGACGATAAGACCCGTTGGATTCCTTGTTCATGAAGGCTTTCAAAACAACGACGATAAAAAGGAAGTCTCTTAACTGTCGCTTTAGGGATCTTGTACATCATTACACCACCTTTATCTAAATTTTCACAATTTTTTATTATAATATATCATTAATTGCTGAATTTGTAAATAAATAAAGTTTTTTTGTCAAAAAACTTTGTATTTTAAATTATTTTCAGTCATGATACAATAAAGGCGGTGATTATCATGATTGTCCTTAGCGTAAAAAACCTTACGAAGTACTATGGTTCCGAACTTATATTAAGTAACATTAATCTCACTTTATCATCTACAGATAAAATGGCCATAATTGGCAGAAATGGTGCTGGTAAAAGTACATTGGCGAAAATCATCTGTGGTCTTGAAGATTATGATCAAGGTGAAATTTATATTGCTTCTGGCATGAAAGTAGGATATTTTTCGCAAGAAAGCACATTAAATTCGGAACTTACACTCTATGAAGAACTACAAACGGTCTTTCAAAGACAATTAAATCTAAAGTCCCAACTTCAAGATTTAGAAAGACAAATGAACGATGGAAAATCAATCGATTTTGATTTTTATACTAGGTTATTATTAGAGTACGAAGATATCGGTGGGTTTGTCTTTGAATATCAGGTTGAAACCATGCTTAATAAGTTTGGCTTCCATAACCGCTTTTATGAAAAGGTTAGTCATTTAAGCGGTGGGGAAAAGACGCGTTTAGCTCTAGCTAAATTACTACTTGAACAACCTGATATTTTAATAATGGATGAACCTACTAATAATCTTGATATAGAAACTGTAGAATATTTAGAGAGTTTCCTAAAAGCATATAAAAATAGTGTTATCATCATTAGCCATGATCGCTACTTTATCAATCAAATTGCGAATATAATTTACGAAATTGAGTTAACTGAAGGTTATCTGTATCAAGGTAACTATGATAATTATCTTGTTGAGAAGAACAAGCGATATCAAAGTTTACTGAAACAATACGAGCTCCAACAAAAGCTTATTCAAAAGGAACAAGAATTCATTAATAAAAATCTTGCCCGTGCAAGCACCACCAAAAGAGCGCAATCGCGCCGTAAGAATTTAGAAAAATTAGGATTAATTAAAAATCCACAAGTAGATGATAAAAGTATTAACCTAAAACTTGATATAAATAGCGATACTGGTAACATCGTTCTCGAGGTACAAGATTTAGCCATCGGATATGATAAACCTTTTGTGGAAAATATCAACTTCCTCATTGAAAAAGGCGAAAGAGTCGCCATTCTAGGCGCCAATGGTACAGGAAAATCCACCTTACTAAAAACCATTAATCAAGTAATTCCGCAAATCTGTGGAAAGATTAGATATGGTGCCCGCGTTGAAATAGCTTATTTTGACCAAGATTTATCACTATTAAACAGTGATAAAACAGTACTTGATGAAATCTGGGATGAATACCCAACAATGTTAGAAAAGGATATTAGGAAACTACTTGGTAATTTCTTATTTACTGGTGATGATGTATATAAGGTCATTCATAATCTTAGCGGTGGAGAAAAGGTCAGATTAGCCCTAGCGAAACTATCATTAAAAAATGCGAATTTTCTTATCCTCGATGAAGTTACCAATCATCTAGATATTCTAAGTAGAGAAGTATTAGAATCAGAACTGTTAAACTTCCCTGGAACAATACTTTTTGTCAGTCATGATAGGTTCTTTATAAAAAAACTAGCCACCAGAATCTTTGTAATTAAAGATAATAACCTAATTGAATATAATGGCGATTATGATTATTATCTCGAAAAGAAACAACAAGAAGAAGTTCAAACTATAGATGTGAAAGCAAATCCGAATAGTGATTATGAACTTCAGAAACGCTTGAAAAATGAACAGAAACGCCAAGCAAAACTCATAACCCAATTAGAAACAGAAATAAAACAACTAGAAGAAGAAATTAATGAACTCATTAATTTCTCCCAAACAGAAGAAGTCTACTCCGATTATAAAAAAGCGCATGAAGTACACCAATTAATCGAATCTAAACAAAAAGAACTTGATGAAAAGATTCATACTTGGATAGAATTAATAGAATAAGCAGTGATAAACATCACTGCTTTTATTATTGTCAAAATGTTAGATAATTATCTAATTTTTTAATTGACATTTTATGTTTAAATACATATAATATAGATAAATCGAACAAATAGGAGGCAACTATGAGCACAAAATTACTTAAACGCAAAGACTTTTCCCTATTGATATTTGGTAAATTATCATCACTCTTAGGAAGCAACATGTTGCAGTTCGCCCTATCATTATATGTACTCTCTCTAACTGGAAGTGCAACCATCTTTGCGTCAATTCTTTCGATAACAATTTTCCCTAGATTACTCCTTTCACCAATCGCTGGAGTTTTTGGCGACTGGTTTGACAGGAAAAAGAGCATTATCTTACTTGATTTGATCAATGGTTTTATCATCGGGATTTTTGGTTTAATTTATTTCTTTAATGGTGAATTAAATCTATTTTCAATATATATCTTTGTTATCCTTCTTGAAATTACCGAAATCTTCTATCATTCTTCGATGAGTGCGGTTATTCCAAGCATGGTCGGGAAAGAAGATTTACTCGAAGCAAATTCTATTAACTCTTTCGTTAACCACATTGGTCAGTTAATCGCTCCTACTATCGCTGCTCTATTGTATGGTAGTTACGGTATTTTTATTCTTTTCATTATTAATGCGATTAGTTTCGTAATCGCTAGTTTAAGTAAACTAGGAGTTAAGATACCTAAAACCAATAACAGTGATAAAGAATTTAACATACGTACCTTTAAAAATGATTTCTTAGAAGGTATAAAGATTATCCGCGGTAATGAATTTATTAAAACCACCATTAGTCTTGCATCAATAATAAACTTTGTAATATCCCCGCTCTTTTCCATTGGTTTAATCTTCGTCATTAAACAAATTCTCCATGCGAGCGATTTTCAATATGGATTGTTCCAAATGGCCTACTCATTATCCGCCATCATCGCGCCGTTTTTCGCAGGTGCTTTAATTAAAAAAGTTAAATTCGGAAAAATCTGCTTCGTTGGTTTCCTTAATATATCCCTTTTAATCCTTGTTATGTCCTTAATTCCTTCCGACCTTCTTTTAAACAACTTTAAACCCAACGGTTTCCCATATATCATCTTATTAGTTATTACCTTCATAATGGGTATCATCATTGTAATCGTCAATATTGCTATTGGAACTATCTTTAATCAAATCGTACCGCTCGAAGCGATGGGGAGAACGTCCACGGTCTTATCACTAACTGTAACGATTTTAATACCCTTAGGTCAAATGATTTTTGGCTTCCTCTATGACTATTTAGCTCCTAGTTATGTTATAATTATTTGTGGATTAATTTTATTATTCACAATGTTTAGATATAAAAAAGCATTACTTAAATTTGATGCGATAGGGGCGAATCAAAATGAAGTTTCTGTTTAATCAAGAAGCAAGTAAATTATACGATTTTCTCAAGTTTCCTAAGTTACTATATAAAGAGATTTATGATGAACTTATTCAAATCGATGATTATATTGATAAGGAGTATGAGGGATTATTTGTTAGCTATTCTGATCGATTGTCCCCTTATGCGAAAGATATTACACTCTTTTATACCAAAAACATCTTTGATGCTGATTTTATTGAACAAATAGTTACGAAAGATAAATTATTGACATATACTAATCCTCAAGTCTTTTTAGATTACTTATTAGATTTATCTAATAATGAGATTAAACAGATGTTTGTCAAAAGTCTACTAAAACATGAAAAAGATAAGCCTAATATCAATGAAGTAATTAGTGATATTCTAAGTAGTAATGAAAAAATTATGGCTTTAATCAACGACTTACCCATTGATTCCGCTGTTAAATGGAATTTATATATGATTATGCAAGAACCCGCAAAATACCTAAATGTGTACGTTAAACTATTGAGAGAAGTCTATCCCTTATTTTTAGATTACTACCATCATTTCGAAACAAAAATCATCACCTACGGCAAGTTTTTAGAAAACTTCTTAAACGAAAAAGGTTCAATCGGGTTAGAAGAAATTACTCATTCGCTCCTAAATAAATCCTTAGTTTTAGACGATCACAATGACCTGCTAATTTCATGCATCTTCCCTTATAGTATTAGTTTCTTTGATCTTCCCGATGGCCGCATCATCGTATGGGGATTACATGTTGAAGAAGCCAGTAAAAAACTCAAAGAGAACTATGATAACCGTTTAAATAATCGTATCCAGGTATTTAAAAACTTAGGTGATAAAACCCGCTATGAAGTGTTAAAATTGATTAGTAAAGGAATAACAGCGACGAAAGATATTGCGAATGAGTTAAATGTCTCAAGTGCTACCATTTCCTATCACCTAAATGCCCTTCTAGCAGCTAAATTAATTAAAATTTCCACTAGTAACCGTAAATTTAGTTATGAAGTCGATTTTGATGTTATTAATGAAGTCTTCAAAGAATTAATTACTGATTTACAATCATAAGACCTTTACACATAAAGGTCTTTTGTCTTAGATAAAATAAATATAGTTGCTTGTTTTTTAATACTAATGTATGTATAATATATGCGTATCATAATGGCATCAAGAGGTGTAACATGAAAATTAAAACTTTAGCGGTTAACAGTATTATTGCGGCATTATATATCGCAATGACTGCGTTAATTCAGCCCATCGCTTTTACTAATATTCAATTCCGCATCCCTGAGATTTTTAATCACCTAATTGTCTATAATAAAAAATATTTCTTAGGGATTATCATTGGTGTATTCTTATCTAACCTTTTCTTTTCACCATTATTACCCTATGACTTAATTTTTGGAGTACTTCATTCTGTCATATCACTTTGTTTAACTATTGTTTTAAGCCGCTTAACTAATAATATTTGGGTTAAGATGCTTATTAATTCTGTCATTTTCACTTTAATGATGTTTATTATCGCAATAGAGTTAAACATCGCCTTCGAACTACCAGTCCTCGAAACTTATTTATACTGTGCTTTAGGCGAATTAGGTGTAATGCTTTTTGGGATGCCTGTAATGTATTTATTAAATAAACAAATACCATTTTCTGAATTAATTGATTAATTGAGTAATAAATAGTCAATACAATAGAATCTAAAGTTAATAATCAAAAAGTAAATATCATTTTATCATGAACTAAAAAACAATATAAAAAATTCCTCAAGTTATACTTGAGGGATTTTTTTCTCTATTCATTTCCTAATAAATCATCAATACTTATTTGTTCAGATAAGTTCTTATAAGGTACTTTTGCACTTGGCACCACTTGTCGTGAATATTTGAGATGCGAATCTTGGTCATCAAAATAGATATCGGCATTGAAAGCCTTTAAGATATCCATTTTTCTAATTCCACCTAAAAAGAATACCTCATCAATTCTAACATCCCAATGTCTTAAAGTGCGAATGACCCGTTCATGAGCTGGAGAACTTCGTGCTGTGACGAGTGCAGTTCTAATGGGCATCGCATTATCAGGGAACTCCCGTTGAATTTTCGAAATGGTTTTTAAGAAATTGATGAATGGCCCTTCTGGTAAAGGTTTTAAGGCGTTTTCCTTTTCATGTTGAGCAAATGCTTGCAGACCTTCTTTTTGGAAGATCCGTTCTGATTCATCAGAAAAGATTACCGCATCTCCGTCAAATGCGATGCGGATTTCTTTATCATTTTCATGGAGTTTTTCTTCATTTGGTTTGTATTCATAATTGTAAATTAAACCCGCAGCGATATTCCCATTTATAGCATCTTGAACGTCTTTCCCATTAGTTGAAAGGAATAATCCCACATTTAATGCTTTCGCATAAGGAATAATGGAATTTCCACTGGTTAATACTGCACGCGTAATATCTAAACCATAGTGTTCAATAGAATTAAAAAAACGCAAACTAGAGTTAGCACTATTACGACTAAGGATTATCACCTCAACATAGCGTTTATCGGGATTTAACTCATTTAATCTTAAGAGTTTTTTTACCAAGCGAAACCCTGGACCTGGTTTAAGGATATCCTTTTCATGCTCAATTTGATACTTAATATATTCGTCTAAACCTTTAGTTTCAAAAATCTTTTGTTCATAGGATAAATCAAAAAGCGCTGTTGATGAGATTCCTACAACGAGATAATTAGTTAATTCATAGGCCAATATAATCACCCCTAATCAACATCTTATTTTCCATCATGACCTTGCCACGACTAATTACCGTGTCAATGGTAAAGTCCTTATCTAAGATCACTAAATCCGCATCATTTCCGACTTTGATACTACCTTTATTTGATAACTGTAACAAGTTACTGACATTAGTAGTGCCAAACTGCAGTGCCTCTTCAATACTATAACCATTCTTGATGAGTGTGATAATGCCTTTTATGATACCATCACAACTTTGGATGCCAATCTCTGTTAGATTACCACCTACATCATACTTAGGAAAACTACCATTTCCATCAGAACTAAAGGTCACATGACTATAATAACGTGGATCTATTCTACTGATGTAATCAATTAAATGCTCTTTTTCATCAACAGTTATATCAATGTTTCCACCAATTTCAAGGAAACGTAGAGCTTCATTAAATAAACGTTCATTGCGCGTTACATGTGTTGGTACGAAATGTCTAATTGGTATATCTGTTTCTTTAACTATCGTAAAAACTAGTTGTAAACCTTGATGTTCATCACCCATATGTAAAGTGATGATACCACATTTGTTACCAAGCATAGAAGCGACGCGCACTTCACTTGCTAGACGTATGAACTCCTCTTTAGTTATATGGCTTGAGCGATGATCTGCTAAAGCGAGTTTCAAGCCAATAATTTCATCAATAAACGCAATATCTTTATCCACTCTTCCCGTAAACGTAGGGCTAGGATATTTATAAGCACCAGTTAAACAATAGGCTGTAAATCCTCTTTGTCTTAACGCCTTAACTTTACCTAATAATCGCTCAATACTTTGCGTTAAAGCATCGGTACCCAAAACACCAACGACAGTTGTAATACCTGCCTTAACCAAATCATCTACCTTAGCTTCTGGTGTGCGAGTATGAAAACCACCTTCACCCCCACCAACAGTTATATGCACATGTTGATCAATAATACCAGGGATGACATAATAATCTTCTTTATTTTCAATGACCCTAGCTTCAGAACAATTTATGTCACTGTCAACCTTTACAATTTTATCCCCACAAATTAAAATGTCACGTTTACCTAAATATTTAGGTGCATAAACATGGACATTCTTAATTAAGGTAAACATAGGTTGCACCTCCCATACGAAGGGTTAGCATATATATTATAAAACGTCTTATTTAAGTTTTCAATGAAAGTTAGTAAATATAAGCACAAAAGAAAAAAGCATAAAATCACTTTATGCTTTTTTAGACAATTAAAGGAATATTTGTGCCACATTTAGGGCAGATTTGATTGAAATTACCATAGGTGCGATCGATAACGAGCGCTTTACAATTGGGACAATAAGTGTTTCGATCTTCATATGGAATATTACCGACATAGACATAGTTTAGATGCTTTTCCGCAACTTCTTTAGCTTGTTTCATAAAAGAAACAGGAGTTGGTGGAGTTGTCATCTTATAATTGGGATAGTAACGACTTAGATGGAAGGGAATGTCTTTATCAATACTCGCGATGAACTTGGCAATCTTTTCAATTTCTTCTAGATTATCGTTTTCATTAGTGACAATCAAGGTCGTAATTTCGATAAAACAATTTTCTTGGGCGATTTTAATTGTCTCTAATACCGGTTCTAATGTTGCTTTACAGATTTTTCTGTAATAATCTGCATTATATGATTTTAAATCGATATTCATCGCATCAATATAAGGTAATAACTCTTTTAACGGTTCAGGATTAATAAAGCCATTAGTTACTAACACCACATCTTTATCTTTATTTGTCGTCTTTAACAACTTAGCACAATCATAAATGTATTCATACCAAATAAATGGCTCATTATAGGTAAATGCGATACCAATATTATGATCATATTTTAGAATTATTTTAACTAATTCTTTAGGGCTAATTAACCTCGAAAAGGGATCATGTTGAGATAAATCATAATTCTGACAAAAGTCACAGTGCATATTACAACCATAGGTTGATACACTTAAAATATATGAGCCAGGCTTATAATGATACAACGGCTTTTTTTCTATTGGGTCAAGCGCAATGGCTGTAACTTCACCGTAATTTAATGAGATTAATTCATTATTAATATTAATACGAGCTCGACAAAAACCCCGTTTTCCTAAAGGTATTAAACAGTTATGAGGACATAACTTACATAATACTCGATCCTCTGTTTTTTCCCAATAACGGGCATTATACTTCATGTTTCAATCCACCCTCAACATGTCGTTCAACGGTAAATTTCTCTATTTCAAAATGCTTATTTGGGTCAATGCCTGCTTTCTGACAAGCAATCGCAATTTGTTTACTAACCGTATCTACACCTTCTAAATCAGGAAGCAGCAATCCCCGTCTCTTACCTTGCATCACAATGATACCATATTTTTTTGGGTCAAGTTCTTCGATATTAGCTTTGGCTGGTTCACTTAACACATCAACGCTAATCTCAATATCATCTAACTCATCTTCCGTTAATTCTGGAAACCGAGGATCATGAAATGCTGCTTCATAAGCATTTTGAATAATCTCATGAGCAATGGAATAAGTTGTTGGTAAAAAGGTACCAATACAACCGCGTAAACTTCCTTCTTTTTTTAAAGATACAAATACTCCTCTCCTTGTTTCAAGCATCTCTGGTGGTAACTCTTTAGGTACTTCCATGAGTCTTTTATGTTTAAAGTAGTATTGTAGACTTTGGCGAGCTAGTTTAACATAATCATCGGAATTAATGATTTTCTCTTGGACTTTTTGTAAATGGTTTTCTTTTAACTTCTCATAGAGATTTTCATCCGCTACTGAAGTAAATTTACCTACCGCATATCCAACACCAAATGGTGCTTCATAGGAAAGGATTTGCCCCTTAAACTTACCTAAAACACCTAGTAGAATTAAAATGGATCGATAGCCACATTCACCAGCTTCTTCGATATCTTTCTTATTCATCTTAAAGATTTCCAGCGTTTTTCCTTCTTCTAAATATTTGATAATCGTCTCATCAAAAATCTTACCCTTTGGTGAATAGGAGTATGGCCCATCATGGGATAAACGATGGGATAAGTCACCACTCGCAATCACCACAACTTTGCGACCTAGTTCACGAATAGCATCTCGAATTAATAATCCAAATCGGTATAAATCTAAACAATTAATCATTCCATAAGTGATATGCACTAATTTATAATCTTGATAGTATTCATGTACAAACGACAAAGGCACAATACTACCATGATCTAATTCGTATTGCCGATTATAATATTTTAAAAACTTCTTTGTTACACCCACAGTTTGAATGTTTTGTGATGTGGCTTTATCGATAATTAATTTAGTAAGTTCCAAATCAATATCATATGATAAAGCCACATTAGGAGCACCAAATTGACGTAAACTACCAGAAATTGAAGGTTCAAGACTTAACGCAATCGCATCGCTAAATAAAGGACCATGGGATGTGATGATAATAATTGTTTCGGGTTGGATTGCCTTGATTTCTTGACCAATGGAGCGACATGACTCAATCGTTTTTTGAACCTTTTGTGTTTCTTCCCTTCCTACCTCATAAGCCATTATCGGTGGGTGTGGCATTAAATAATAGCCAGACATGTTATCCCTCCTTAAATATCATTATAACACGTCTGACTCAAAAATTCTATTTATATCGAAATAAATTAAAAAAAGGGTTATTAATCAGTTGATTAATAACCTCCTTCATTATTGACTAAGTTTAACTTGTGAACGATAAATATTCGCATAAATACCATTGTTTACTATTAGTTCTTGGTGTGTTCCTTCTTCAAATTTCTTACCATTATGTAACACAACGATTTTATCCGCATTCTTAATGGTACTTAATCTATGGGCAATTATGATTACCGTTCGACCTTTCGCAACAACATTTAAGGCGTTTTGAATCATTTCTTCGGTTTCTGTATCGATATTAGCGGTAGCTTCATCCATGACTAGGATGGCTGGGTCATACAGTAATACGCGCGCAAAGCATATGAGCTGCTTTTCCCCTAAAGATAGGTTTCCGCCACCGCGCGTTACTTCATGATGAATACCATCTTCAAACTTATCAATTAGTTTCTTGCCACCAATTTTAACTAGTACATTATAGACTTCTTCATCAGGGACATCTAAGCCAAATTTCACATTTGAAGCAATTGTACCTTTAAAAAGGATGGGTTCTTGCAAGATAATCCCTATGTGTTGCCGATAGGTACGTTTCGGATATGTGTTAATATCCACACCATCAACTGTAATCCTACCATAATCTGTTGGTTTTAAGTCATAGAAGCGTAATAATAAACTCATTAATGTCGTTTTACCACTTCCAGTTTGACCAACGATACCTACCATTTCACCCGCTTTGATATCTAAATTAATCCCTTTTAAGACGTATTCTTTTTCGTTATATGAAAACCATACGTTTTCAAATTTGATATCGCCATGATAACGTGGTATGGGATATAATGTGGAATCTTCAGCAGGTGAATCAATGATGGTAAAGAGTCGTTCTGCCTTGACGATTGCATGTTCAATGTTTCCAACATCACGGAAAAGAATCGTAATAGGATCAATTAATCTCAATAAATATTCATTATATGCGTAGATTAACCCAGCTGTAACCGCACCATAAGGTAAGTGGAAATAATTCCATCCAAAGTATAAGACGACGAAAGCTGTAACGAGTTGTCTTAAGAAGTTAATCATGTTCCATCCTAAACCTAGGTGGAGTTTAACTTCTTTAATATGCTCATTCATAAACTCTCTATTTAAATCATCAAAGCGTTTAGCGGTATGTTTTTGATGATTAAAAATTTGAATGATGGATATACCATTAATAATTTCATTTAGATTAGCAGTTATGAGTGAGTTTAATTCACTAACTTTAGTCGCAACTCTTCTAATTCGCCCTACAAAGAACTTTAACCAGAAATAAACTAATGGATAAATAACAAACGAAAGTAACGCTAACTTCCAATCAAGATAAAACATCCCCACATAAGCAAAGATAAAACTCATTGTTGCAGTTATGACTAAATTAACCGTTGTTTGGAAAAGGGAAGTAATACCACCAACATCATGAACAATACGGTTACTTAGCTTACCAGCTGGTTCCTTTTCGAAATAATCGATCGGAATACTTTGAATTTTCTTTGTCGCATCTAGTCTGGCATCCCGTGTAACATTGATAGTAATGGTGGCAGAAGTTATCCGTTGAATATAGTTAACAATGATGGATAAGAAAAAGCGAACAAATAATAAGATAATTAATACTTTTAGGATTGGTACTGAGGGTGAATAAAACTCTTTAACTTGATCTTTATTTAATAAGGTTATGGTATATGTATATTCTTCCCCATCTACATCGATAATGAGGGTATTTCCTTCAAGTTTCTTCTTACCACTAACGATGTGGTCATCAGTAATATAAAACTTATTATCAAGCATCAAGATGGATGCTTTTCCTACTACGACGTCATCATCATCGACATAACGTTCTTGTTTATAATATTTTCCAAAATACTCAACTGTGTATTTATCTTCTTCTTGAACTTCAACCCATGGTTTTTCAATACCCATGAGATGTTCATCGAGGATCTCTTTAACGATTAATGGTGATACCAAGTTTAGCACTTGTCCAATTAGAATCATCAATAAACTGATGATCAAATGCTTTTTATATCTTTTAACATAACGCCAGACTTTCTTCAATGTTTTCATAGTGATCCCCTACTTCTCCATATTTTGCTTGTCATATTGACGACGGTACCAACCATTTAACTGTAACAATTCTTCATGCGTACCTTTTTCAATGATGCGTCCTTCTGAGATGACTAGGATTTGATCAGCTTCACGAATTGCTGAGAAGCGATGAGCAACAATGATGTTTGTCTTACCTTTCCGATATTCTTTAAGATTCCTGATAATAGTCGCTTCTGTTTCCGCATCAACAGCACTTAACGAATCATCAAGGATTAAGATTTCGGGATTCTTAACCATCGCTCGGGCAATCGATAGCCGTTGTTTTTGCCCACCACTTAGTGTCGTTCCCGATTCACCAACAATCGTATGTAGGCCTTCTGATAGATATGGTAAATCCTTTTGGAAATCCGCAAACGTAATCGCTCTTTGTACTTCTTCCATAGTAGCATCGGGATTTCCAACTAAGATGTTTTCATCCACACCTCGTCTAAATAAGATATGCGATTGTGGCACATAACCAACAAGATTGCGTAAATCTTCAACTTTAAATGATTCGATGGGTTCGCCATCAATGTAAATGTCTCCTTCAGTGACATTAAACTCTCTCAAAAGTTGTCTGATAATCGTCGACTTACCCGCTCCCGTAGGACCAACAATCCCGATGGTTTCGCCCTTCTTTATGGTAAACGATATATTATTAATGACATTATGTTTATCAAATGGATATTTGAAAGAAACATTTCTAAACTCAATCGTGTCAAAGTCAATAATATGTTTTGAATGCTCGTCATCTTTGACTTCTGCTTCTTCATTAAGAATTTCATTATAGCGGTCATTCGAGATAATCGCATTGTTTACTGCGTTAAATACATTACTTAAGGATATAATAGGGGCATAAAGCATACTTAAGTATGTTGTGAAAGTAATCAAATTGCCAACAGATATATTTTGATTGATTACTAGATAAGTTCCGTAAGCAAAAGCGATAAAATAACATAATGAATATACAAAGTCAAATAAAGGACCAAAGATGGATTCAAAACGGACAATCTTACGCCATGATTCAATATCCCTAATTAGAGCCGCTCTGAGATTGGCATAATCCGTATCTTCTTGCACATAAGCTCTAACTACTTTAACTCCTTCAATACTTTCAAGTACTTTTTCGGTCATGGCTGAATAAATAACACGATGCGTCTTGTAATATTTCCGCATATGGTTTAAAATCCGCATCAAAATAAAAAAAGCGATGGGCATGATTGTAACAGACGCTAGCGTTAAACGCCAACTAATCGTAATCACCATAGCTCCAATAGTAAATATTAGTAATGAGCCATTATAAACGAGTTCTTGAAGGAGTGTTGTCGCAGCAGTGGTGATATGTTGCATATCATTAGATATTCTACTAATGAGTTCACCTTTAGTATATTTTTCGTATACTTTTGCATCTAAAGAGAAGAGTTTGTTTAAATATCTTTTTCTGAGTTCATAGGATAATTGTTGACCTTCTGAGTTAATAAGAAAATGGTATGCATAATTACTTACATAGCGGATTACCGCAAAAGCGATTAGTAGTACCACATAAACCCAAAACTCGTGTGTTTTCATCGACCCACTTGCGATGAGGTCGATTACTGTTCCTAAAATACTTGCTGGGAAGATTGCGAGGAAACTAAGAAGTATTAATAGGAGCAACATTACTACGTATTTTTTCCATTCTTGTTTAAAGAACCAAAACAAATTTCGATATACTCTAAGCATTACCCACCACTTCTTTTTCTTTATAATCCAAATAAGTAATATCATATCTTTAGTAATAAATCAACTAAAAAACGCAAAAAGTTGTAAAATATTTTTCTAGATATATTTAGAAAATTTTGTCAATTAAAAAGATATCGCCTTGACTGAAAAAATGCGATATCTTTTACATCTCAATACTTACAATTTCCTGTTCAAGTCTTATTCTTTTATTTATCATATATCTAATTACTTCATAAAAATCTTGATATTCTACTTGATTTAACAATTCTTGAAGTTGCTTTTCATATTCAGAACCTATAGAGAGCGCATACTGTTCATAACGTTTAAGGGTAGCTAAATCCATATATAATGGTTTAAATGGTATACCTGTTTTACTTTTTAGATGATTAAAAATGCGGAAACCACCTAAATCGATATCACCCCAGTGATAAAAAGTAAGATAAGAATTAAAATCATACAACATTTTTAAGAAGGTTCTTCTCAATTCATTATGATAACCACCGAGATAGATTACCAATTCATCTTGCGCTTTATAGGTATGAAAACTTGTTAGATTTTCAATCGTAACGACCTGCTTTACATCCAATTCTAATATCTGTAAATTACGCAAAATATTAGTACTTAAACCAATCGATCCTGTCATTTTATGTAAATCGATGACTTGTACACCATTTTGGAACTTCCCCTTACCTTTCAAATATACATATCCAGGATTCGTTAATATATTTTCTTCTGCTAAACAATCAACCTCAAGACCATAAGGACCAAATTCTCTCATGATGGAAACAAGTTTATTTTCTAATAATTCGAAATATTTCGAGTTATTAAATAATTTAATACTAAAAAGGCGTTTGGGGATTTCTACATCTTGCTTAAGAATCATATCTAGAGTAAATAAGATATCTTGCGCAAATTTAAGATCATTTAAGCTAAAATACTTATCAATGCTTTCGCCCTTTTTAAGACGATTAATTAAATATCCTACAAATTCTTTTATCCAAGTTGGATGGTCTTCATATAGTTTTAAGAATTCCATCATATGTGCTTCTAAATCTTTTTTGCTAGGGCGCTGTAATTCATGATAAATCATATCAACATAATCGATATTTAAAATGATGCGTTCAATGATGTTACCCTCTTCATATTTTTGCCATTCAATTTTTATTAAGTTTTCTTTTTCTAAAATTTTACATACTTCATTGATTTCTAATTTATATTCTACATTTGTAGGATGAAAATAGTCTCTTAAGGTAATTGGTGTGAACTTAAAATCAATCTTGCGATTTATTTGGTTTTCCCCACGAAAGAGTTTACTGTTTTCATACTTATCAATTAGTTTATTTAAGAAAAAACTTCTATAATTTATCATGTTGGAACAACTCCACATAAGACGCATTATCATCATGGTAAACCATGAGAGTTGTTTTTACATAGGGACTTATTGTTTCAACCTTTTGTGGGGGTGCAGCCAAGATTATTTGTAAGTTTAAGTTTAGTCTGTTAAAGAAGGTCATCATGCTTTCAATGCGATTATCATCCATCTTATCAAAGGCTTCATCGAATAAGATTAAACCAATCGAATCATCATAGGAGTTACTATGGTAAAGCTGGATAAAGCTCGCTGCGATGGCGACATAGAAAGGTGTTTGTGTTTCACCGCCACTTTTCTCTCGCCCTACTTTATTGTAAGAGGAAGTGTTGTTGTTACTATGAATGATTTGAATATCGTAATCCATATACGAACGGTAATCCGTGTACTCTTCAAGGGCTTTTTGTGACTCATCATCACTGATACTAATCCTACTAAACAACTCCTCTAATGCTTCTCTATGTTGATTTTGATACGTTTCCGAAAAGAGAGTATTACCACCAATATTAGAACGATCCATAATCATTTCATAAAATTTTTGTTTAGTTTTACTTATATACCATTTAAATCGATATTCATCATTACCAAACCGAATGCCACTTAAAGCTTCATTCAATTTCGTAAATTCGCGTTGAGCTGTGTAAATATATTCCTGTAATTTTGAGATAAACTCATCTTTAAATTGTTCTTCAGCTTTCCGCTTGGCATCTCTAATCTTTTCTTCATACTCCACGACTTTACTTTCCCGTAAAATTTTCGCTTCCCGATAATAAGTATCCATGCCTAGAATACCTGTTTCTGCACTAAAATCATAGTTGCGATTATAAGTCCATTGAAGTTCTTTTAATTCTCCTAACTTCTTCTCGAGTTGTGTTTCTAACCCCTTCTTTTGTGAAGAGTAAATCTCTATGATTTTTTGATAATCATTTTTATAACGTTCTAAACTATTTTGATATCTTTTTTCAGCTTCTGGTAATAAATGACTTAATTTAAGTTCAGTATTTCGTAAATTATCAGTTAGATTTAAGTACTCATTTTGTAAACTATTAATATTATCCATAATAATTCTTTTATTGACATTTAAATCATTACGGATACCTTCAATATCTTCTTTATCATTCTGTAGTTGTCTAAGTTCATTTTCAGTTTTACTAATCTTAAATTGTAAATCTAAATAGGAACTACGATCAATATCTTTAAGTTTTTGTTCATAGTCTCTCTTTCTATCCTTGTATTCTTCAATCGTAATAAACAAATCACAGTTTTCATAAACATAATTTAAATCGATATTATCACATAAAGAATATACTTTTTCGATTTGGTTAAGTTGAGTCATTAAATCATCTAATTCTTTTAGGAGCAATTGTTCTTCTTGTTCCTTTTTTTGTAGTTGTACTTTATAAGCTTCTTTACCGATAAAAGGTTGTTCATATATGTCTTTTTTGATTTGTCTTGCGGTTTTATTTTGGTAAACCATGCACGTAGGAGTTATCGCGACATTATACTTTTGTAAATCTTCGACTTTATCACATCTGATTACTTTATTAAGCAACATGTTTGCGTATAACCTTGCATAATAATGCTCCGTTGAAATCATATAGGCTAAACTATCAGCATTTATATCTTGATACTCTTCTAGTTGTTTGGTATTAACTAAACCAACAGTATGAATATTTAAAGCAAATTTAACCCGTTCGTATACTTCTAAAGCAAAATCGAAATATTCAGGTTCTACAAACAAATTAAACCTTTGGGTATTTAAATAACCTTCAATCGCGTTTCGCCATAAATCATCTTTAATATCGATTAGTTCACAAAAAATCTTTGGTTCAAGATCTTTACCATAGTGCTTTGATAATTGGTTACTGATTTCACGATGTAAGTTAGTCACATAAGATGGATAGATTAGTCTTTTTTTATTTAATTCTGCTATTTCATTTCTTACTTCTTGAAGATTTGTTCTAACTATTTCAATCTTGTTTTTTAATGTCCCTTTCTTTTCGGAAAGGCTATTACGATAATTTTTTATTTCTTGCGCTAAAGTATTAGTAACTAAACGAAAAGTTGTGATATTATCTTTGGTTATTTTTTTATCTTTATAGTCGTAATATGTAGATAAGTTTGTTATATTTATCTTATCTTCTAATAACTGATTAATAATCCCAAAACTATGCTTTAATTTTTCTACTAGTTTACTCCTTCTCATTTCTAAATTCTCTAGTTGGAGTTCAAGATCCCTGATTTTATTTTCTAAGTCTTGAACTAACTTAAAAGTATCGTTATTTATTAACGATATTCTTAAATCATTTAAATATTTTTGTTGATCTTCCATTTTTTGTTTTAGAGAACTTAGACTTTGATTAGTATTCTCAATATCGATGATAGTTTGAGATAATTCGTTATTTTTCGAGTTTATTTTTTCTTGGTTTTGGTCAACTAAAGCATGTCTTATAATATATTCTTGCATCTGGATGTTGTTCTCTAGTTGAAGATATTCCTGATATGTCTCGTCAATTTTAGTTAAATCATTCAATTGATGTTTCACCTTATCAAGGTGTTTTTCAAACTCTTTTAAAGTATTAATGTTTTGTTTTAAATATTCAATTTCGACTTCTTTCTTTTCAAGTAAATAATCATATACGAAATCTTTTACATTATTAATCGGTCGAAAAGCTAATGCTTTTGGGAGTAATAAGGTAAATCGTTCATTTAGTTGTCCAAAACGATGTAAAAAATCGCTCCGTGCTTTACTTAATGTTTCTAAAATCTTATAATCATACTCTTTAATTTTCGCTTTAAAATTGTTAATTTCACGAGGATGTTTACTATCTTTGAAAAATAAATTATCATCAAATCTTGTATTTTCAATACGGTAAAATAAGGTTTTGGGTGTTGATAAATCACTGGAGGAATCGATCACAACTCCAATAATAAAATAAGCATTTTTCTTTTCATCTAAGAATTCTAACGCGATGTGACTCGTAATATCACCATTACGGAGATACTGATTAGCGTCATGACCTGTTTTACAACGTACGTATCCAATTAAGTCACGTTTGGTTTTATCATTAGCGGCACTATTAAACTGCTGTTTACCTGCCGTTAATACATAAAGCATGGCATCAAGAATGGTAGACTTACCAGCCCCATTCTCACCTGTTATGAGGGTGTTTCCTTCAAAAGTGAGCGTCTCATTGATAAAATAATGCCAATTGACAAGTTTAAGCCTCATCAGTTTCTTCATCTTCTTCACCCCCAAGGCGATAACTTTCGAGTTTTTCGCTGATTTTCATTATGTCATCAACTTTTATGACCATTAAAATCGTAGGATAGATGATAAGACGCGTATCACCTAAAGCATAATCGCTATCAAGTGGTTCAACGATGTTAAAACGTTTGAAAAGCCTGATGACATTTCGTAAAGTGGTTTTATCTAATTGGCGATTACGGATTTTCAAACTGTCATATCTAACTTTCAACTCTTCAATATTTATTAAGACATTTTGGGCCATTGAGATTTCTTTTAACTTTTCTTGGTAGATTTGTCTTAACAGTAATAACAAAATACTTTCATTAAGATTTAAGTTTAAACGATTGATGTTACTTAAGTTGTTTAAATGAATTACACCATAATCTTCATTTATTTCAACTTCCCAGTTAATGTAACTAAAGTACTCACTAAATAACTGTTTATGAGATAAGATAAAGTAATAGTCTTTTTTGTTATCTTCTTTAGCTTTCGTTAAGAGAGTAATCGATAATAACTTATTAGCGATACGAGCAAATTCATTTTTTTCAGTAGTATTTAAACTTTCATATAGTTCAACAAAGTTCATTTTATCCGCCTACTCCTCCAGATTTCAAAATCTCTAAAATAATAGCCGTTTATCGATATATAATTATCAAGTTTCTTAATCCGATAAATCATATGCTTACTACTTGCATATAAACGTATGTAAATGATAATAAGGAAATCCCTAATAGTACTGAAGGGAATTTGCGACGCATTGATGACTTCCTTATCACCTAACAAGTTATCAACATAATCATTAATAAAAGTTTTCGTTAAACGATTGCGATTTCGTTCTTTAAACTCTTCTATTCTTTTTAACCTTTCTTCTTCCGTTAGGAAGACATCTTCAATTGGTTGCGAAGCGAAATTACCTCTTCCTTCATGAGCAACATATAATGATTGATTATCAAGAAAACTCTGAGGAAAGATACCAAATAAAGGGATAATTTCCTCAAGATAATCATGTTTAAGTTCTAAATTGTTGTCTCTAAATTTATTTACGATATATTTCAATATAATGTTTATTTGTCCTTCAATATCCTTACTACTATTAAGTAAATACTTAATTCTTGTCATTGAAGTGCGAATGTATTGACTATTTTTCCGATCAATTTCTCTAATGATATCATCAATATGATTAAAAGCATAGATAATTTCATTCAACATTTGGCGCACATGAAGATAAGCTTCTTCAAGATTAGCCATTTTATTGGTATTAACTAATTCCTGACTTACTTGTCCGATAAATAGTTGATCATTACTATAACCTTCAAGTTTTTCGATAATAAAGGGGCGATATTTACTCACATTATCGCTAGTTTTTAAGCGTAAATAACCACCCTTATCTACAAAGTTTATCATATGGTCATCAAACTGTAACTCTAAGATTTCTTTTGGGGTTTTCATTTTTAAAACTTTTTCAATATATTTTTTAATATTTGAGTTAAGCGTCTTTAAACCATTAACTAATCTTTTGGTATTATCATATACTTGTTCTAAGACGATACTAGGATAGGCATTGGTTTGCCCATATAACAAATTATAAATGGTATATATATATCCTTGGTATTCTAACCGTTCATTTTTTAGAAGACTTTCCATGGTTTCAATAAAGGAAATCGCATAATCATGTAAATGTAAGGTTTCTACATAATTCGCGTTTTCTTCTTTGAAGATCCATCCACATTCAAGGAGTTTCCTAATCATTTTATTTGCCTGACCCCGAATGGATTTTTCATCATCTTTATCTTCTTCATAAAATACTGATAAAGCATCTTCACTTAACTTGGAAAAATAATCGCTAAATATATTAACTAATGTTTCTCGTTCAATTCCATGAGCAAGTAACTCATTAGTACTTCGATAAAATAAAAAAATGCAATCGGCATATATTCGTTTATTAGGTGAAGCTAATAAACTAAAGAATGAATCAGGTAATATTTCAAAGATGTTAGGATTCATGGTATCACCTATATAATATATAAATTGAGACTTATGGTTAATTGTATCATGAAGTAAATATTTTTCATAGAACAGAAAGTAATAAGGGTTGCGTCAATAATTATGTGTAAATGATTTTATAGGAAATCATCCTGTTGTTTAGTACTAGGTAATTAGTAGTTAGTATAGAATTATCATTTGATATAATGATGTATTAATAACCATAATCT
>Ga0134103_1000073_pt1 | contig 130718 bp, 127 predicted proteins | sample 14_taG_2_FD_94445 | JGI IMG/M metagenome (GOLD analysis project Ga0134103, IMG submission 94445) | Switchgrass degrading microbial communities from high solid loading bioreactors in New Hampshire, USA - 14_58_20_212_A1 metaG | ecosystem: Engineered > Bioreactor > Semi-continuous > Anaerobic >...
ATTTTCATTTTTACCTAATTTTGCTATGGACGTTTGGCTGATTCCGGCTGCTGCGCGCAAATCCTTTTTCTTCATATCTTTATCAATCAACAGCTTCCAAAGTTTTTTGTAACTGACGGCCATGCATTGTCACCTCGCACGATTTTTCATAAAACTTATTTAATATTATATCATGCATATAGCTGTATCGCAATAATAATAACCGAGAACGCGTAGCTTTACTCTGAATACAGGATATTTACAATTAACAAATATAAATAACTACGAACTATACTTGACAAATAAATTTAATAATGTAAAATAGTATTATAAAATCTTTAAGTGAGGTAAATGCGATGAACAAAGTTTCAATCAGTGAAAAAATTCCCGAAGATTTTAGACGCAGACTGGTTGACTGCATTAACATAGCGCTTCAGGACGACTTGCCTAGATATTTGGCTGAATTTCATCCGGAGACTACAAATGGTGTTCCTCATCAGATCGGGGATTGGATCAATACAAATATCAAAAAGCATCTGATCAGCGGTAATGTGGATGTAATGCAGTTTACCCGGCACAGTTGGAAAGGGAAAATTGTTATTGATAGTGAGAATAAGGTTACATATTCCATTATGAGAGCCAAAAGGCTCCGACAGATCCGCCGCGAAACGCGGGAAAGGCCTCATTATTTGCAAACTATTGTTTCAGTATTAAATGAGGGTTTTGAAGCTGACACAAAACAAATGACCCTAGTTGATATGGGGTTTATTGGTTTTGACGAAGAAACGCTGAACAAAGACTATGCGACAATATTCAATGGGCGAATTGACAAAGGTGAAGGATATTTGCACTGCGTAGTGGCCTATGAAACGGAGCGCAATGAAATTACTGACATTAGAATTTGTTTTCTGGACAAAGACCTTGATGTAATCGATGAGGTTTCTCTTAACGAGTATATCAAACCAGACTTTGCTAAACTTACCAGTGTCGAGCCTCCCGAACCAACTATTGAGGAAGAAGAACAGCCTTCCTATGCTGGATTGCTGTCACTACGCAATCCTATGAACGGCAATGAAAACGGCAGTCCTGTAGCAGTTAGGGAGGAACGGAAGCAGGCTTGACATAAAATTATTTTTATGTTGGAGATGTGAACCATGACGAACTTACTTAAATTTCAAGGTGAACGATTAAAAAGTGCTCGGCAATATAGAGGTATGACGTTAACAGAACTTGCGGCTGCTACAGATATCAGTAAGCAGTCTCTATCCCTCTATGAAAATAACAAAAATAAACCGGAACTGAAAAATGTTCTTCTTCTGTCTAGGGCATTAGACTTCCCAATTGAATTTTTCAGTTCAGAAGGCTTTTATCAAGTTAAAACAGAAGCTACCTATTTTCGATCCTTATTAAGTGCCACAAAAAAAGATCGTACTGCACAGAGCATTAAACTCGAATATGTTGCGCAAATTTATGAAACTCTGTTTGAAAGGGTTGTATTCCCGAAACTGAACTTACCGGATATAAGCTTTAATGGCGGGAATGAAGATTATGCGTACGAAAATGACACAGAAGTTGCTGAACTTGAGGAAATCGCACAACAAGTACGAGACTTTTGGGGGCTTGGTCTTGAGCCAATCAAAGACCTGCAGTATGTTTTGGAATCAAACGGAATCATCATTACCAGCTTTGATGCCAATGCAGATAAAATTGATGCTTTCAGTCAGAGAACCATAATAAATGGAGAAGAAGTTTTCTTTATTGTAGTCTCAAAAAAAGGGCAATCTATTGCGAGAGCTCGTTTTGATATGGCACATGAACTTGCGCACATTTTACTTCATCCTTGGAGTGAGGATTTGGAATCAATTACCAAGGAGGAGTTTAAAGCTCGTGAAAGACAAGCAAATATTTTCGCAAGTGCATTTCTCCTTCCAAAAGGGAGCTTTAGCATTGATGTAGCTCACTATCCAACCAATTTGGAATATTACAGGCATCTGAAGAAAAAGTGGAATGTTTCCATTCAGGCGATGGTTTATAGAGCGCATCAGCTAGATATTATTACATCAAATCAATATCAATATTTGATGCGTCAGATTTCTAAAAATGGTTGGAAAACAAAGGAGCCAGAAGATAAGCCGTACAACTTGACTAGCAACCTTTTACAAAGCGCCTTGATACTTTTGATTCAGAATAAGCAGTTGACTGGTGCAGAATTTGTGGATGTTTTAAAAAGCAGAGGAATTGTGATGTATCCGAAAGAAATCGAGGAACTACTCGGTTTAAAAAAAGGAACACTTGAGCCTCAGGTTACAAAAAAGCCCGTCCTCATTCAGTTGAAACAGCAAGATGATGAATCCTGATCTAGAATAGATTCAGGGGTGAAATGTGGATAGGGCAAAAAGCTAATGAATTAAAAATTTTCAATATAAAGCATAATCCATTCTATTGGACACCTCTTGTGATATAAGAGGTGTCTATATATATTAAATAATGCTTCTTTTCAATATACTGAATCCTGTTAAACTATGTAATTCTATAAAGGAACATAGTGTCACCTTTCCTATGACAGGCATAGGGGAAAAGCTTCAAGGAATAGAGGAATGTAAAGTAGCCCATAAAGCACCTCCTAGTACATGTCAACTCTAAATCCAAAGTATACTTTGGTAATCAACTCTTCCGGCTGTAGGTGCGTATACAAACATAGTTCATTATAGTTTATGAGTTGACAGTGTACTAGTTTGTGCGAAGCAGTCCTTTCTGCTGTGGCTATGATTTTAGAGTTGGCGTTGATGCAACGTAAGAGTAGGTTTTTCATATTTGTTTTAACGCGAGTGTATATGTTTAAATCTGTTCCGCTTTTCTTCCACAGGTACAGCGCCTAATACAATAGCATCATAATTTGCCGTACCTTTGCTCTGGCAAGGAATAATACCTTTTTCTGCCATAGAAGTATAGCTTCCGCCGCCAACAATTATGTGATCCAGAACTTTTATCTCAAGGGGGATGAAAAATGTCAACCATTCTCTGTGTCAATGCTCTGTCTTCCGGAGAAAAATTTTTGGACCCTCCGGGATGGTTATGGGCTAAAATCATTGTATTGGGCTTCCCTCGGTAAAACGGACACCAAATTAAGCACTTAATCTAAGTTTTTCAAAGTTTTCCGGGGACATATACCCAATTGAAGAATGAGAACGTTTACGGTTGTAATCAATCTCGATGTATTCGAATATTTCCCGTTTGGCTTGTGCCTTAGTCAGAAAAATACGATCATTAATGCATTCAATCTTTAGTGTGCTGAAAAAACTCTCGGCTGGAGAGTTATCCCAACAGTTGCCTTTGCGGCTCATTGAACAAACAAAATGATTACATTGCAAAAGTCTTCGGTAAGAATTACAGGCATATTGCGTGCCACGGTCAGAATGATGGATAAGACCTTTTTGTGGTCGCCGGTTACGAATCGCCATCTGTAAAGCATCGATAGCTATAGAAGAACTTAATGAATTGGACATTGTCCAGCCAACAATTTTTCTCGAGTATAAATCCATGACGATAGCCAAGTACAGCCAGCCTTCCATGGTCCTTATGTATGTAATATCAGCAACCCAGACTTGATTGGGAGCATTCACTTGAAAATTACGGTCCAAAAGGTTTGGAGCAATTGGATAATTGTGTTTTGAGTCTGTCGTGATTTTATAACACCGTTTTTCCCTGGCTTTTAACCCCATCTGATGCATGAGAGTTTCAACTTTGCTTTTGCCACATTTAATTCCTTGTTTTTGCAACTCATTATGGATACGGGGACTGCCATATCTTCCTTTGTACTGGTAATAGAGCTTCTTGATCGTTAAAGCTAACTCTCGATTGCGTTTACTTCGGGAACTTTCACCTCGGGTTAACCAATCATAATACCCACTACGCGAGACTTTCAAAAAACGGCACATCTTCTCAATGCTGTAGTTTACAGCAAGCTCGCGTATAATTTGATATTTTACTTCTGAGGTTGTGAGAAGATGGCCACCGCTTTTTTTAAGATATCACGCTCCATCTTTACCGTAGACAATTCTTCTTCGAGCTTGCGAATCTTTTCTTCTAACTCGTTCCCTGGTTGACGATTCCCTTGGCCAGGGAAGCTTCGATCGCCAGATTCCCGGCGTTCACGTTTCCATCGCCAAAGCATGTTTTCGGAGATCCCCAGGTCATGAGCGATCTCTCTTACCGGTTTACCGGAGGTCTCTGATAAAAGTACCGCCTGTTCCTTGAATTCCTTAGAGTACACTCTCCTTTTTTCCCCCATTTACACTCAGCTCCTTTGAATCATTTTACCTCTTAACTGAGTGTCCGGCAAACCTAGGGAGCCTCAGGGGAAATTGTTATGGACATAGTATGTACACCTCCCTTATGCTATTTAAAATTGCCTATGTTAATAAATATATAAAACAAAATAAGACATAAATATACAAAATTACTATAGCACAAAAAGAGGGGAATGCCAATGGCTGATAGGAATATTTGGAAAATTATATATAAAAAGAGAATGCCCTCTAAAAAACCTACAGTCTCTCATCATTGCCCAATCTCAAACTTGCTTCATACTGCCTAATATAAGACATGCTTAAACACTTTATTCAAAACACTGTGTAAACATGTTTACACACTCCATGCCCGACACAACAGAAACATCAATTTTATCTCTCAGCACCTTATTCCTGAAATCGTCACCGTCTGTTGTGAAAGTAGTGAATTTCGCAAAGTGCTGAAAACTCAGTATTTCTAAGTATCTTTCCTTTGCATTCCTATTACGCACTCCACGTGGCTTGATTTATATATGAAAAGAGAACATAAGCCGAAAAGCCATGTCCTCTTGTTCATTCGTTTTTAATTACCTCTAAACCTGCACTTTTAACTTTTACCGGTATTCAGCATAATGATCGCTTAGTATATACTCAATAACCCATACTTTAGGTATCATATAAGTATCACGAAATAACCTTTACGACATCCACCGTATCCTTAATATTGGCCATAATCTCCTCCATCGGCTTATATGCCATCGGTGCTTCATCGATGGTCGATCGATTGACCGTGGTTGAAAAAATCCCTTCCATGGACTTTATAAAATCATCCAGCTTCAGCATTTCTTTGGCTTTACTGCGACTCATCAACCTTCCCGCCCCGTGTGGCGCACTATAATTCCAGTCAGGATTCCCTTTGCCGACACAAATTAAGCTGCCGTCGCGCATATTGATGGGAATCAACAATTTTTCGCCGTGCAACGCCCGGACCGCTCCTTTGCGTAAAATATTCATTTCAGTATCGATATAATTGTGGATGGTGGTAAACTGTTCCTCAATTTCCCGTTCCAAGCCCATATACCTTAAAATTTCAGATATTATGGCCTTGCGGTTCAAGTCAGCATAGCGCTGAATGATCCGCATATCATGCAAATAATGATCAAAGCTTTCGCCGCTCACATAAGCCAAAGCCTTGGTAATCTGCGTGCGTTTCTTTTCTTTTAACTCCTTGTACGCTAAATTTTGATAATATTCCGCTGCCTGTTTCCCCAGATTTCTGCTGCCCGAATGGACGACAAGATACAATTTGCCGTCTTCGTCTCGGTCCACTTCTATGAAGTGGTTACCCCCGCCCAACGTGCCAATGCTCAATACCGCTCGGTCCTGATTGATATGGCGAAGGCACTTTAATTCGTCTAAATGGATTTCTTTAACATACTTATGGGGCGTTTTCCGAATATCGAATCCGGCCGGAATATAGGCATGAATCACCCGATCCAACTTTTCCAAATCGATGTTATCCACTTTCAGTTTCACTGTTTCCATGCCGCAGCCGATATCCACTCCGACCAGGTTCGGGACGATTTTGTCCGTAATTGTCATCGTTGTCCCGATAGTGCACCCCGCCCCCGAATGAGCATCCGGCATGATGCGGATTTGACTGCCCTCCGTAAATGCCTCATTGCATAACTGGATAATCTGACGGGTCGCTTCCGGTTCGATATTTTCAGTGTAAACAATGGCGGTATTGTATTTCCCCTGTAAAATCAAATGTCCCACCGACGATACCATCCTTTGATCGTGTAATTAATTGATTATTTCATTGTACCATGAATTCTCGCTGACGGACGATACATCGCTTCTGCAACAGTTAACTTCACTTATAAATCGAAAACCCGGCTGAGCCGGGTTTCCCTTTCCGTATGATCTGCGAATTATACGGTAAATTCGGCAATGGATTGTTTCAACGCATTGGCAATTTCATTCAGGTTTTCGGCCAAAGCGGTCACCTGCTGGACGGAGGCACTTTGCTCCTCGGCAGTGGCCGACACCTCTTCGGTGCTGGCCATACTCTCCTCGGAAATGGCAGCAATAGTGCTGATGGCGGAAATCACGTTTTCATTGCTGGCTGCCATTTGCCGCGCGGAATGGGCCACCGCTTCAATCTGCGCTAAGGTATCAATTAAGGTCTTAAAGATGTTTCCGAAGGTAACATTGGCCTCGTTGACCAAATTCTTTCCTTCTTCTGCACTCTCAAGCCCTTTTTGAATGGCTTCCACCGCTCCGGCAGTACGTTTCCGCATTTTGTCGATGAGCCCGGCGATGAGTTGGGCAGCCTGCTTGGATTGTTCAGCCAGTTTACCGGTTTCTTTCGCAACCACGCTGAACCCTTTACCGTGCTCGCCGGCACGGGCCGCCTCGATGGCCGCATTTAACGCAAGCAGGGTGGTTTGTTCCGCAATGCCTTCGATAACCGTAGTAATCTTACCGATCTCATCCGAAGTATTACTAAGCTCATGGATGACTGCGGCAACGTCTTGGGTGGTAGCATACAAATCATTGATCTGCTCAGCAACCGAATCGGTGGCTTTCTGTCCGGCTTTGGCCGACTCGGCCACCCGTTCCGACGATGCAGCGATCATTTGGGTATCCGCGGAGACCTTGCGGACCAAGCCCGCCAGAAGATTAATAGTCTCCACCGCTTGATTGATCTGCTCCGTCTGTTCGGACGAGGCTTTAGCCAGCTCTTCCATAGCTTTGGCAACCTGGGCGGCGGACTGGCCGGTATCCGAAGAAGCTTCTTTCAACTCACGGCTGGCAATGGCCAAAGTTTCCGCTTTTTCATTAATTCCGATAATCAATGATTTTAACCCGTCAATGGCCCGGTTCATGCCGCGTACCATGTTTTGGACTTCACTGGCCCCCCGGTCAATGGTGACATTTTGGGTCAAATCCCCGGTGGCCAGCGCTTCGGTGGCTTTAACCACAACCTGTAACGGTTTGGAGATGGAAGCAGCCACCAGCAAACCGATAATTACAGCCAAAGTCAATCCCGCGAACACCAAAATCGTGGTCAAGAACTTTGATCTATTGGAATAGCTTTTGCTGTTATCCATCGTATCCAAGGCGCTCTGTCTGATGGAAGACTCCAACAGATCCAAACCGATACTGATATTTGCGATATATCCGTTTAAGGTTTCCAGTCCTCTTTCACTGGGCTGCAAACGGAACAATTCGTTGATCTTCGCATTTGTCTCCAACAACTGTGCGACCTGGGCTTCATCCACCGACTCCAGTGTTTCAATGCGACGGCCAATTTCGCTGACGACCGACGTCGAAATCAATGCAGGTGCCCGGCCGGTGAGTACCTCGAGATAATTAGTCCGGAGACTTTCGAGTTCGTATTTTATCTTACCGAGGTCGCCCATTTTTCCGGCATTTTGCTGGAATACCGTCATGGTATTTTGCTGCATGGTGTCAATAACCCGGAAAGCCATCCATGCCTGAACAAAGATGACAAGCAACATGATAGCGATAACCATCAAAATCTGCGGAAATACCTTCATCCGAGTCGGATTGAACGTACTCTTGGCGAGCAACCTCTGGACATTATCGCATAACTTTCGGATCCATTCCATAAAAACCACTCCCGTCTCCCTGTATTTGACTAACTATCCAAACATTATATGTTATCTATCAATTTTACAAATTTCGCCTTATTGCCGCCATTTCCTTCCTACTTTTGTACAATGATCCTAAAATTTTTCAAAAAAAAGCACCGCGTTGTGCGATGCTTCATTACAAGGATTTATTATTTGATTCGTCTTGCATTTACACTTCAAATTCGGAGATAGAGTGCTCCAACCGGTTGGCGATTTCCGACAAGTTCTCAGCCAAAGCGGCAACCTGCTGCACCGAAGCACTTTGTTTTTCCGCTGTGGCCGAAACCTCTTCGGTACTGGCCAAGCTTTCCTCGGCGATGGCCGCAATGGTGGTAATCGCTCCGATAACGTTCTCGTTGCTGTTGGCCATTTGCCGGGCGGACTTGGCCACCGCTTCAATTTGCGCCAGATTTTCAATTAAGGTTTTGAAGATATTCCCAAACGTCATATTGGCCGCATCCACCAAATGCTTTCCTTCTTCAGCCCGGTGAAGCCCTTTTTGGATGGCCTCCACCGCAACATCGGTCCGTTTCTGCATCTGGGCGATTAAATCGGCGATCAATTGGGCGGCTTGCTTCGACTGTTCCGCCAATTTGCCAGTCTCCTTGGCCACCACACCGAACCCTTTTCCATGTTCACCGGCTCTGGCCGCTTCAATGGCCGCATTCAAAGCCAGTAAAGTGGTTTGCTCGGCAATTCCTTCAATCACCGTGGTAATCTTGCTGATCTCTTCCGAAGATTTGGAAAGATCGTGAATCACTCCGGCCACTTCCTGGGTTGTTGCATAAAGTTCATTGATTTGATTGGCCACGGCATCCGTAGCCTTCTGCCCTTCTTTGGCCGATTCAGCCACCTTCTCGGAGGATGTGGCAATCGCTTCAGTATCCGATGACACTTTTCTCACCAATCCAGAGAGGGTATTGATGATTTCCACCGCTTGATTGATTTGCTCCGACTGATCCTGGGAAGCTCTGGCTAATTCCTCCATGGCCCGCGCCACTTCCGCGGCAGAGTTCCCAGTTTCCGAAGCCGCAGTTTTCAACTCCTTACTGGCAACGAAGAGGGTCTGTGACTGTTCGTTGATGCCTTTGACCAGGTTACGGAGGCTTACAATCGCTCCGTTAAGCGCTTCAATCATTTCCCTGACCTCAACGGAGCCTTTATCAACAACAACGGTCCCTTTCAGATTTCCGGTGGCCAAAGCCTTCGTGGCAGTAACCATGGCTTGGAGCGGTTTAGAAATGGACGAAGCAATGGCCAACGCAATCAAAATCGCCAGCACCAATCCTCCCAAAACGGCAAGGCTCATTTTGATCCGGGATAAAGAGGCATAACTCTTACTGGCATTGATGGTATCGATGGCATTTAAATTAATGGTGCTTTCAAAACTGTCCAAACCGGCATTGATGGTCGCCACCGTTTCATTTAATAAATTGTAATTCGCTTCCGACACCGGTAACCTCGGAAGGGATTCGATCTTTTTGAACTCATCCTCGAGACGTTGAGCTTCTTCAGGATTGACCTCTGCCAAAAGCCGAATCCGGCTAATACATTCCTGATAGGTTGAATTGCTCAGCAACACGCTTTCATAACCGGTAAGCACTTGATGATAATTGAGTTTAATCCGTTCCAGATCATATTTGGTTTTGCCGATATCCGCCATTCGTCCCGCATTTTGTTTAAATACCTTCATGGTAATATCATGCATGGTGTTGACGGCCCTGTAACTCATGATGAACTGGATAAAAATAACCAGAAACATAATACCGATAACAAACAGGATTTGAGGAAAAACCCTCATTTTAAAGGGGTTCAGTTTAAATCCCAACTTTAATCCGGAAGGCTTCCCGAAGATTTTCCGAAATTTGCTCCCCATACCTTGTAAAAATTTCATTGTCAGCACCTCCGTAACATGTCGAACCAAATCATTCGGTGTCGCCATATATTAAAACATTCGGTATCCTCACCTTAGTTCCTCTTCAACATCGGTTTATTTTCGAAAAAAATTGTATTATTCTACAAAATTCGTCAAACGCAGCCGCCCGGATACCTTTTTCAGGTTAATTTCTGCCAAATAAGCATCATGGAGCGTCTGTTGGTAATTGAGCTCCGACTGGTTCAAGCCCACCTGGGCATCCAACACATCTTTAAACGGAACCAACCCCGCCCGGAACTTGGCTTCAGTGGCTTCAAGGTAGATTTGATTATGTTTCAATTGCAATTCGCTGCTTTTCAGCTGATCTTGCTGGTTAAGGTAATCGTAATAGGCCGCTTCAACTTCCAGGATAATCTCTTTCTCCAGCTTCTTCAAGGCCTGCTCCAAGCGGACAACCTCCGCTTCCGCTTCCCGAACCCGCTGGCGGCGAACCTCCCCGTCCCAAAGGTTCCAACTTAATTTCAACGTTAAGGTCCCGTCCTTGGAATAATTCCGGTTTTTCTCCGTTGTCACCCCGACAGTCCCGTTCAGATACCATTCTTCCGAAGTCCCGCTCCGGTCCAGATTGGATATGCCGATACTGGATTCAACATGCTCCCGTTCAAAACTCCAGTCCAGCGACAAACCGATCCGCTGCGCCAAGCGGGCCAGTTCCAACAGTTTTCGGGCTTGTTCCAACTCTTCCTGGGCTTGCTTGATATCCGCCCGTTCCCGAAGGGCATCTTCAGTTAAAGCCTTCAAATCATATTGGGCCAACGCCGGTTGTAACGCAATCAACGTCAAAGGCTCATCCGGGTCAAGCCCCAGGGTTTGGCGGAGTTTCAGTTGAGCATTGCGATACTGATAGCGGGCCCGGTTTAAGGCGGATGAAGCGGAAGATAACTGGGCTTCAGCACCCGTTTCATCCGTCACCGTGGTCAGCCCCAACTGTGAGCGGGTCATCACTTCATCATACGACCGTTTGCTCCGCTGATAATTGTTTTCAGCGATTTTTAAGGAACTTTCCGTTAAAATTTCCGCCTGATACATCTTGATAATGTCGTAAATCAATTGCTGTTCCTGTTCATCCGCACTGAGCAAAGCAATGGTCCGGTTAGCCTCAGCAATCTGGTCGTTTAACGACTGGACGCCCCGTAACTTGGCCAACGGCACCGAACGGGTTGCCTCCAGGCCAGCCACGGTTTCGGTCTTTCCCGACTCAGCCACCGTCTCCACCGTGGAAGTCACCTGCCATTGCTGTTTTCCGGTATTCTGCCGATACGCCGCATCCGCTTTGATACGTTTGGCCTCGATAATCTTGCTCTCTTCACTGTTTTGCAAGCCCAACCGGATGGCCTCTTCCAGCGTTAAAACCCGCCCACCATCGGCGAACCCCGGATGAGATAAACCCAAGGCCAGTCCGGCCAACAACAGGAGAATCACAGCCAAAGGAACTGTTTGGCCTGGCTTCTTTTTGATAAACGGGAGACCGTGCTCTCTAAGATAACGCTCTGTCGCCATAAATACCACCGGCATCAGGATCAGGTTCACGATAGACGAGAAGCATAACCCGCCGATCACCGTCCGAGCCATCGACGCTTGCGATTTATCCCCCTCTCCAAGACCCAGAGCCAAGGGAGCCAATCCCAACATGGTTGTGACCGTAGTGATTAAAATCGGCCTCAGTCTGGAACGTGAACCAACGATAACGGCTTCTTTCAACGGAATGCCCCGTTCCATCAATAACCGGTAATAACTCACCAAGACAATGGCATTATTAACGACCACTCCTCCCAATACAATCAATCCGATATACACCTGATTGTCAAAATTGGTGTCCGTCAAAAAGAGCATCAGCAAAACCCCCCCCAAGGTGAACGGCACCAACAGCATAATCAATAAGGGGTCAAGATAGGATTCAAATTGAGCGGCCATTACCATATAAACCAATACCAAAGCGAGTATCAAAGCAAATTTCAAATCATTAAAGCTCTTTTGTTGTTCTTCATAGTCTCCGGCATAATACAGGCTAATGCCCGGAGGCAGCCGGAGATTGTCCAGGGCTTGCTCCACATCAGCCATAACGGCGGACAGATCCCTGCCGGTATAGTTGGCCTGAACGGTCAAATTCCGTTCCTGATCCTTCCGTTCAATCTCCACCGGACTGTTATTTTGACTAATCTCCACCATACCCATAAGCGGAACCACCTGGTTGTTGCTTCCGGACACCACAATACGTTCCAAGTCTTGCCACGACTGGCGGTCCTTCTCCTGCAAATTAACGCGGACTTCCACCTCTTCGCCGTTTTTCCGGAAAATTGTCGCCACTTGGCCTTCGATGGCCGTCTCCAGCGCATTGGCAATTTTCGCCACTGTAACTCCCATATCAGCGGCACGTTTCCGGTTAACTGTGATAGCCAACTCCGGCCGTTCCTCTTCTCTGGAAACGGTGGCGTCCGTAATCCCGGGGATCTCGTTGAGTTTGGCCACAACCATTTCTCCGGCTTCCCTGGCCAACTCCTGATCGTACCCCCGGATATCAATCTCGATGGCATTTTGAGAACCGCTGCCGTACAGCATCCGCATACTGTTGCGGGCATTTACCCGGACCCGGACGCCGGGAAACTGAATCTTCTCCCGCAAAAACTCCACCACTTCCTCGGTGGTCCGGTTCCGTTCCGATTTCAACCGAAGCGTAATGGTAGCCTGATGGACTCGCATTCCACCGACGGATGCCTCCATATTCTCCAACTCCGGAACCATGTCGCGAAGGAGATTTTCTACTTCCAAGGAAAGGGCGTCCGTTTCTTCCAGCCGGGTTCCGGTGGGTAGATCCAGACGAAGGGTAATGATGCCTTCGTCCGATGTCTGAATCAACTGGGTCCCAATAAGCGGCCATAAGCATAAAAGGGCGGCAAATACGATTAGACTAATCCCCATCACCTGTAGCTTATGAGCAAGACACCATTCCAACAATCTTTGATACGAATTTTCCCAACCATGCTGAATTTTAATGAGATACCCCTTGATATTGTGAGTTTCCGTTTCTTGGGCATCTTGTCGCGTCAAATATTTCGAACACAGCATGGGCATTAATGTAATGGCGACACCGATGGAACACAAGAGCGAAAAGGAAACCATATAAGATAATTCTTTAAAGATGATCCCGGTCTGGCCGCCGACAAAGATTAAGGGGAAAAAGACGCAGACCGTCGTCAACGTCGAGGCCAAAATGGCCGGCCCCATTTCCGAAGCTCCTTCAAGTACCGCCTGTTTTATCTCAAGGGATGAATCCTGAAATTTCCGGAAAACATTATCCAAAACCACCACCGAGTTGTCCACCAACATCCCGACGCCCAACGCCAAACCGCCGAGGGAGATGGTATTCAGTGTCATATTGCTAAAATAGGCCAGCATCATTGTTGTTAAAATGGAGATGGGCATTACCACGGCAGTGATTAACGTCGCCCGGATACTGTGTAAAAACATCAGCAGTACGAGCCCTGCTAAAACAGCTCCCATAATGGCCGAATTTCTCACACTTTGGACCGATTTCCGGATATAAGTGGAATTATCATTTAAGATCCGGAATTTGATATCCGGGTTTTGGCGGCGGAGTTCATCCAAAGCTTTATAAATCCGGTCGGCCACAGCCACCGTATTGGAACCGGAACGCTTTTGAACCGACAGGACCACTCCCGGCAAACCGTCAATACGCACCAATGACCGGGCGGTTTCAAAGCCTTCTTCCACATCGGCCAGATCCCGGAGATAAATGGGCACTCCCTCCCGATAAAGCACGATAAGGTTTCTGATATCATCAATACTGGTAAACTCTCCCTTAGTCCGCAACAGGAAATCCCCGGTACCGATTCCCAAATTCCCGGCAGGCTGCATGACGTTTTCATTTTTAAGGGCGGACACCACTTGGTCGAAGCTGATGCCCAAGGAAAGCAAGCGATCCCGTTTGAGATAAACCCGGATTTCCCGGTTCCGACCGCCCCGAACCTCAACGTTGGCTACGCCCTCCACTTTTTGAATCTGGTAGCTGAAATCATCTTCAGCCAATTGCCGTAACGTATCCTCATCCAAATCCCCGGAAAGTCCGATAGTCACCACCGGCATGGATGAAGGATTGAATTTGAACAAACTGGGTTGCCCGGCCCCGTCGGGCAGACGCTGCCGAATCCGGTCCAAGTTGGCCCGGATATCGTTGGTGGCTTCCTCCAGGTCCACACCCCAATCAAAAAAGACCGTCACCCGGGAACGCCCTTCCGACGATGTCGAACTGATGGATTTCACTCCGTTCACCGTGGATACGGCCTGTTCCACCGGAATGGTGACCAGCTCTTCGATTTCTTCCGGGCCGGCCCCGGAATAGGAAGTTGAAATATTTATCGCCGGAAAAGTGATATCGGGCATGAGGTCAATGGGCATCCTCAAACCGCTAAAAACGCCCAAAATCATGAGCGCCGAAAAAAACATGACGATAGTTACCGGGCGCTTAATACAAAATTCAATCAGGCTTTTCATCGCGGGCCACCCCTTTCATTCATGGGTTTACCCCCGTTTTGCCCTTGATTTTGCGGACCGCCGCTGCGACGGTTGTCTAACAATTGCACCGGATCGCCATCACGCAGACGGTTTTGCCCTACCACTACCACCAGATCGCCTTCGGCTATTCCCGATGTAATCTCAATCCGGCCTTCCGCAGCAAGGCCGGTGGTAACCGGTTGCCAGCGGGCGATCCCGTCCCGAGTCACAACAAACAATCCGCTGCGTCCTTCCCGTTTCACGATGGCCTCTTGCGGCACAACCAACGCCCGGCTGTTTTCACCGATGGCAATTTCCACGGTACCGAACATCCCCGGCAGCAGCCGACCGTTTCCGTTCGGCAACAGTACGGACAAAGATAATGTCCGAGTCTTTGTATCGTAACCGGGTGATGCATCATGAATATAACCGACAAAAAGTTCATCAGGGAAAACATCGGTAGTGAACGTTACCGGCAATCCTTTGCGTGCCTTGGCGGTGTCGCGCTGGTCGATGTTAAATTTGAGTTTGACCGGATCCAGCGAAGCGATAGTCACCAACGTGGTCCCGGTCGTTACGTTAATCCCCGCTGTCACGGGTTTACTTAAGACGATCCCGGAGATGGGTGCCACGACTTTCGTATGGTTCAATTGGATCTTGGTTAACTGATATGTATTTTCGGCCGTGGCCAATTGGGAACGATAATTTTCAACCGAGGTCTTCGCAGCCAAATAGGCCGTTTCAACATTATCATAATCCCGTTGGGAAACGTATTTTTTATCCAATAAAGCCCGATAACGGTCCAACTCGGTTTTGGCTTGGATCAAATCACGTTCCGCCTTATTCAGGTTGGCCTTTACCGTTGCGATGGTCGCTTCATTTTGCCGCAATTGGATTTGAATCTCTTCATCATCCAAGACCGCCAGCACTTGGCCGGCTTTCACCCGATCCCCTTCTTCCACCATGAGCTGTAAAAGCCGTCCGTTGATCCGAGGTTGAACCGCCACCTCGGTTTCCGCCGTGATCTCGGCCACCATGCGCAAGGTTTCTTTGATTGGCTCCGGAGCAACTTTCAGGGTTTTGACCATGGCCGTCCCTGTCGTGCTTCTCCCGCTGGCAGACGGCTTTTGGGCAAGTTGAGCCCTCGCGTCCAATTTCTGTTTCACTTTATAACCGGTAAATCCCACCAAAGCAATGGCCAATACAATGGCTACCGTTTTCTTCAGCTTCTTCATCAACTGTTCCTCCCCCAATCCTCCAACCGAGAATGATTTGAATCAGAAATTATTGCATTCTGCTCCGATATACCAACTTACCTTATATTCTGCTTCGTCTTTCCTTCCTAAGATAAATGTTTCATTTGTGCAATATTATACCATCGTTTTAACGCGAGATATATGTCAATCATCTGGAAATAGGTATAATAATGTGTATAATAGACTCATCCACCCACTAATAAAGGAGGAATATCCATGCCGCATATTATTGTGAAAATGTACCCCGGCCGGACCCAGGCCCAAAAGGAAGCCATGCGCGATGCCATCACTGAAGTGATCCAAACCACTCTCGGTGCTCCGGACCATGCCATTTCCATCGCTGTGGAGGAAATATCCCCCGAACTCTGGCCCGAGCAGGTTTACAAACCGGATATTATTGACAAAGAAGAGACATTGATCAAAAAACCAGGGTACAATCCGTTTGAAAAATAAAGAAAATGCCTATCCTCTTTTCCGGATAGGCATTTTAATTTATTCAGTTGCTATTGAAGATTACCCTTCTGCGCCCGCAGCTTTCGGATTATCCAACGCCGTTTCATACGGCGATTTTTTGGCAAACTCCTGGACCTTTACCGTTGCCTGCTTGGTCGGGAGCAGCGTTCCGGGGCCGCCGACACAACCGCCGGGGCATGCCATGCCCTCCAGTAAATAACCATCGCGTTTTCCGGCTTTGGCCATGGCCAGCATTTTCCGACAATCGGAAAGGCTGTCCGCCCTATCGATAAGTACTTCCCGACCGGGATAGAGTTTCCGAATATTGCTGGCGATGGCCTCTGCCACACCGCCGCAGTTGGCATAGGAACGTCCCCGAGACGAGCTATCGTTCGGTTCCTGTCCGTCTTCCAACATGGAAAGATCGATATCTTTAGCGACAAACATAGCGATCAATTCTTCGAATGTGATGACGAAATCGATATACGGACGGACTTCTTCGTCCAGTGCTTCGATTTTCTTAGCGATACACGGCCCGATAAAGACTACTTTGGCATCGGGGTTTTTAGCCTTGATCTGTTTCGCCGTCGCCACCATAGGCGTATGGGACGAAGAGATATATTGCGACTGTTCGGGGAAGAATTTCTTGGCCATCATCGCCCAGGAAGGGCAGCAGGATGTTCCCAGATAAGGTTGTTTCTCCGGCACATTTTCCACAAACACTTTCGCTTCATGGATCGAAGCAATGTCTGCCCCAAGGCTGACTTCCACCACATCGCTGAAGCCCAACCGTTTCAACCCTTCCACCACCTTAGCCGGTGTTGCCAACGGGCCGAACTGTCCCACAAAGGACGGCGCAATCTCCGCCACCACCTGGGCTCCCTTGTTCATGGCCTTGATCAATTGATAGATCTCGGATTTATCGGCGATGGCCCCGAAAGGGCAACTGATAATGCACATTCCGCAGGAAACGCATTTATCCTGATTAATCTCAGCCCTGCCCAAATAATCGCTTTCAATCGCATTGACCCCGCAGGCTGCCGCACACGGGCGGTCATACCGGACAATCGCATGATACGGGCAGGCTTCTTTACATTTGCCGCAGCGGATGCATTTATCCTGATCGATGATGGCCCGGTTTTTTCCGATGCTGACCGCATTCACCGGACAGACGAAGGTACACGGATGGGCCAGGCACTTCCGGCAATTGTCCGTCACATAAAAAGCATCCGTGGGACAGGCTTCGCAGGCAAACGGGATAACGTTGACCAACGGCGCTTCGAGAATCCGGTGGTCAACATCGACTTTCTCAATTCCGCTGGACAAACGGGAATGTTTGTCCACTCTCCGGACAGGAAGCCCCATGGCCAGACGCAGCCGTTCCCCGACGATGGCCCGTTCTTTAAATATGCTGTCGCGGTACTGGGCAACTTCACCAGGAAGAATGCGATAGGGAGCATCCTCAAATTGATGGTGATCTCCGTTTTCAAAAGCAAGCCGAGCCACTTCGGTAAATACCTGACGGCGAATCTTAGTAATCGACGTATAGATCCCTTTCATGCTTTCCCAACTTCCATGATATATTCCATCACTTTTTCACTGGTAGCCGAAACGATCTTTTTATCGTTAACCACAACGACCGGCGCTTCATTGGCTTTACAGTCTCCAAAACAACGCACCAGATCAATGGTGATTTCCAAACCTTTTTCCTCCATGCTTTGCTGCATATTTTGGAGTAATTCATACATATCCATTGCCCCCATCATGGTGCAATGCGTCCCGACACAGATTTGAACCGTTACTGGTTTCATAACTCCACCTCATTATCATGTTCTATCGTAACCGATACTCTCATTGTACAGATAAAAACCAATAACGTCAAATAACAATCGGATTTACTTTTTCATTTTACGGCGGATTACTGCGCCCGCCGGGACTTCCACTGTCACTGGCAAATAAATCCGATACCCGTTATGGGCGGCTTTTATCGGTTCTCCCGTCTCATTCACCATGGCCGCAGGGTCGAGGGTTATCGTCTCCCTGGGCAACAACAGTTCAATGACATCATCGTCCCGCAAACCGTTGCGGACCCCCACCAATATCCGTGAGTTCTCCGCATCGTAAGCAAGAACCGTCCCCACCATATCATAGGTTTGCCAATAGTTGACGTCCGGATTGACCTCGTTAATTTTCTCCCGGGTAAAATAAAATCCGGTTGTATAATCGCGGTAACTGATTTTGCGCAATTCCTCCAGCCACTCCGGATCCACCCGGAACCGAGCCGGGTCGGTAAGATAAGCGTCGATGGCCTGACGATAAATACGGGTCACCGCTGCCACATAGTAAACGGATTTCATCCGGCCTTCAACCTTCAGGCTGGAAACCCCGGCAGCCATCATTTCCGGCAAATATTCAATCATACATAAATCCTTCGAGCTCAACAAATATGTATAACGGGCATCTTCTTCCAGTATAAGCGGTTGATCCGGCCGGGAAGCCTCCACCAGATAATAATCCCACCGGCAAGGCTGGGTACAGTCTCCTTGATTGGCACTACGGCGATTCCAATGAGCCGACAGAAAACAACGGCCTGAATACGCCATGCACATGGCTCCGTGAACAAACAATTCCAATTCGATATCCGGCACTTCCTTGGCGATTTCGGCGATCTCTGCCAGAGTCAGTTCCCTGGCCAGCACCACCCGGGATACTCCTTGCTCCGCCCAGAAACGCACCGCCGCGGCATTGGTCGTATTTGCCTGAGTGCTCAAATGCAGGGGAATTCCGGGAGTAAGCTGCCGAATCAAACGGATCATGCCGGGATCACTGACAATCAACGCGTCAATCCCCATGGCTTCCAGTTCCGGCAATATCGCTGCCGCCCGCTGTAAATCATCGTTCCGGGCGAACAAATTCATGGCTCCGTAGACTTTGACCCCATGACGGTGAGCTTCCCGGATTCCCGTTTCCAAATTATCCATAGGAAACTCCGCCGCAGCGGCCCTCAAACTCATACCCTCAATGCCAACATACACCGCATCAGCGCCATACAATAGTGCCGTACGCAGTTTCTCCAAATTTCCTGCTGGTATTAATAATTCAGGGCGTTTCATCAATTCCTCCAGCATATCCTAAGGTACACAGTACACAGGGTACGGGGTACTGCATTATGGATGGAATGCGAAGCATTCCTACCTAAACCCAGTACCTGGCACCCAGTACCCATTACCTTTAACTAATAGGTTACGTTTCCTCCAGCGCCAACCCTTCCAAGTGCCGTTCTTCAAGATGTTGCAATTCTCGATATAAGCAAAAGCCGGTTAACATGGCAGAACCCAAGTCCGAGACGGGCCCGGCATAAAATACGCCGTCAATCCCGAAAAACCGGGGCAAAATGAGCAATGCCGGAATCAACAACAATATCTGCCGCGACAAACTTAAAATCATGGCCTGCCGTGGTTTGCCGACGAACTGGAAGTAAGCGGCACTGACAATTTGAAACCCGATGACTGGCAACATGGTATTAAAAGTTCGTAATGCCCGAGTCCCCAAGGCGAGTAATTTAGGATCGCGGTTAAAGAATCCAATCAACCAAGCAGGGAAAAGTTGAATAACAATAAATCCAAATACAACCACAGCGGTTGCTGCCAATACCGCACCCCACAGGGCCCGTTTCACCCGGTCAAATTTCCGGGCTCCGTAATTATATCCGATAATCGGCTGAACTCCCTGGTTAATCCCGAAGATGGGCATCACGATCAGAGTGGCGATACTGCTCACAATCCCCATGGCTGACACCGCCAAATCCCCGCCGTAATTCACCAACTGACGGTTTAAAATGGAATTCAACAGACCGGCAGCCAATTGCATGGAAAACGGAGCAAATCCGATAGCTAAAGCCGGCCAAATAACCGGCCAATTCATCCGCAGATTTTTGACACGTAACCTGAGAACGCTGCGGCCTCCGGCAAAATGCCAAAGCACCCATGCAGCGGAAGCGGCTTGCGACAAGATAGTGGCCCAAGCAGCTCCTTTAATACCCATCTTAAATAAATAGATAAAAATCGGATCCAGGATCGTGTTTAAGACAGCCCCAATCAACATGGTCATCATGGCAATTTTGGGGTTACCCTCGGACCGAATGAAATTGTTCATGCCAAATCCGATCCCCTGAAAAACGGATCCATATAAGATAATTTTCATATAAGCCCGGCCGAAAGGTAGCACCGCTTCACTGGCGCCAAATAACCTTAACAGCGGATCCATAAAAATTAATCCCAGAACGGTTAAAGCCAATGACGACACGACCAGCAACACCATGGCATTTCCCATAATTAACTCGGCCTCGTCCCGTTTGCCTTCCCCCAACCGGATGGCAATAAGAGCATTGGCGCCCTGGCCGATCAACATCCCGAAAGCCATGAGGACGATCATCATCGGAAATCCCACCGTGATCCCGGCGATGGCCATCGAACCGACGCCTTGGCCGACAAAGATCCGGTCCACCACATTATATAAAGCGTTCACCATCATTCCGACAATGGCCGGAACGGAAAACTTGATTAACAAGTGCGTGATTCTGCCTTCTCCGAGTTCTCTTGAACGATCCACCATCTGCTCCCAACTCATCATAAAATCCGACTGTAGAATTCTATCGGTTAAACGGCTTAAAGTCAATCAGGTTTCCATGAACAATGCGTAAAACCTTTGATAAGAGTCCCTGTGCCTGAGGGAAACCTCCGACTTCCAAGCCCAACCCCGGATGCGCATGCCTTGATACCTTACATTATCTGTGTTAGTATAGATAAAACCCTGGAACTACAGGTAATAATCTTCGCTTGATGAAAGGATTCCATGCATGATCCCGAAGATGGTGTTACGCCAAGTCGGCCTGAAAATCGGCCATTATACAGACATTCAAAACCAGACCGGCCTTACGGTCTTTATCGCTGAAAAGGGCGCAGAAATCGGCATTGACATCCGCGGCTCCAGCACCGGCACCCTCAACACCCCGGCATATGACCCGAAATCATCCGGAAAAATCGTCCATGCCGTGGTATTGACCGGCGGCAGTATTTTCGGTCTGGAATCGGCTTTTGGCATATTAGAATACTTGGAGGAAAAAGGGATAGGCAATAACAAGCTGGGAAAAGCCATTCCCGGCATCACCGGCGCCGTCATCTATGACCTGGGAGCCGGAGACGGCCGTCGCCCGTCGAAAGAAGCCGGCCGCGAAGCAGCATGCAACAGTTCGTATGACCATCTGCAGCAGGGCAGTATCGGAGTGGGCACCGGGGCAACCGTCGGCAAATGGTTCGGCGGACAAAAAATGAAAGGCGGCTTCGGTATCGCTGCCAAAACATTGGCAAAAGACATCGTCGTCGCCGCATTTGTGGTCACCAACGCCTTAGGGAACGTCATCGTTCCCCAAAAGGAATGGCCCGCCCCGTTATACGCCGATATGGACCTGAATGATTTGAAAAGTTTCTCCGGTTTGTTGAATTTAACGTCGCAAAATACGACTCTGGCCGTGATCGCCACCAATGTGCGGATGGACAAGATTCAACTGATGAAAGTGGCGGAACTGGCCCATGACGGTATGGCCCGATCCATTTATCCGGTCCACACCAATCTGGACGGCGACGTGATCTTTGCCCTCTCCTCTCTGGACGGCCAACGCCTGGAACCGCCGATTCCCGATACGGTCCTGGTGGATTTGGTGGGCTTGGCCGCGGCCGACGCGCTTTTGGAAGCCATCTCCAACAGCGTTCAAGCCGCTAACTGAGTTGTTTAATCCTGTCCAGGACCAAGTCGCCTAAATCCGCTTTGCTCATCAGCGGGACATCCTCGGTTTTACCGGACCGGTCGATGAGTTTCACGATATTGGTATCCACCCCGAAACCGGCCCCTTCCTGGGTCAGATCATTGGCGACGATTAAATCGAGATTCTTTCGGATTAATTTGGTCCGGGCATATTCTTCCAAATTTTCGGTTTCCGCAGCAAACCCGATTAATTTTTGATGCGTTTTGCTCTTGCCTAATTCGGCTAAGATGTCGATATTCTTAACGAATTCGATAACGAGCGGTTCTGCGGTCTTCTTTATTTTTTGCCCGGAAAGGATTTTCGGCTTATAGTCGGCTACCGCCGCAGCCATAATCACGATATCCTGATCCGGATAACGCTGGATAACCGCTTGATACATGTCATCGGCGGATTCAACGCGGACCAATTCTTCCAATCCGGCAGGCGGTTCCAAAGCGACCGGGCCGGAAACCAGGGTTACTGCCCCACCGCGCCGCACCGCTGCTTGAGCCAGGGCATACCCCATTTTCCCCGACGAATGGTTCGAAAGGTAACGCACGGGATCGATGGCTTCCCGGGTCGGTCCGGCCGTAATTAAAATCCGGCAATCCGCATAATCCCGAACCCGCTGGAAAGCTTCCTCCAATGCGGCAACAATGGCATCGATCTCCGCCAACTTTCCGGGGCCGACGTCGCCGCATGCCAATCTTCCGGTGGCGGGTTCAATAAACCGGACGCCCATCTCCCGCAATTTCCGCATATTGGCCTGGACCACCGGATGGGTATACATCTGTGTATTCATGGCCGGCGCCAGATAGATGGGAGCCCGGGTCGCCAACAACGTGGTTGAAAGAAAATCATCGGCGATACCGGCAGCCAATTTCCCGATTAGATTGGCGGTGGTCGGCACCACCACGAACACCTGGGCCCATTTGGCCAGGGCAATATGCTCGATCTCCCATTGGGCCGGCCGGTCAAACATTCCGGTCACCACCGGATTTCCGCTGAGGCTCTGTAACGTCAGCGGTGTCACAAATTCGGTGGCATTCCGGGTCATGGCCACTTTAACATTGGCCCCCATTTTTTTGAGACGGCTTACCAACTCGCAAGCTTTATACGCTGCGATGCCTCCGGTAATGCCAACGGCGATATTTTTATCCTGCATTATCGGTTCAACCCTTTGCTAACTCAGATTTATTGGTTTTATGTTAAACCAACCCGTCCGATTCGTCAATCAGCTAACGATTTTATTAATTTTCAGCGAAGGGTTGACTTTTCTATTGACACAGTACCATGATAATAGTAGAATTCATATAAAATCCAATTATTCCAATTAAATTAGTTGGTATTATATTTGTTTATTGTTGACCTCATTTTTCGAAAGGAAGGTGACCGCCCGTGGGTACGGCCATTGTTAAATTTCAGAACGTAACCAAAACATACCGGTCCAAGGATCAAACGGTTACCGCCCTCCGCAACATCAACCTCGAAATTAAACAGGGCGAGATTTTTGGAATCATTGGCCTCAGCGGAGCCGGTAAAAGCACCTTGCTGCGCAGCATCAACCGCCTGGAAATCCCCCAGTCCGGAAGCATTACCGTCGGAGACATGGAGATGACCACCCTCACCGGCAAAAGCCTCCGCCGGGCCCGCCGGAAAATCGGGATGATCTTTCAACATTTCAATTTGCTTTCATCCCGTACCGTCTACGGGAACATCGCTTTTCCGTTGGAAGTGGCGGGTATGCCTGCGGCTGATATTAAAAAACGTGTATTGGAACTGGCCGAACTGGTAGGTCTCTCCGATAAATTGAACAATTATCCGTCGCAACTCTCCGGCGGTCAAAAACAACGGGTGGGTATCGCCCGGGCGCTGGCCAACCATCCGGAGATTCTGTTGTGCGACGAAGCCACCTCGGCACTGGACCCGCAGACCACCCATTCGATTCTCCAATTGTTACGGGATGTCAACCGGCGGCTGGGTTTGACCATTATTCTGATCACCCACGAAATTCATGTGATTAAGGAAATTTGCGATTCGGTGGCGGTCATCAGGAACGGCCAGATCGTTGAATGCGGACCTGTAGTCCAGCTCTTTGCCAACCCCCAAACCGAAATCGCCCGAGAGTTCATCCGGACGGCCACCCACGATACAATCCCGGAGAACCTACAAGCATTAATCCATTCCAATCCGGGCGAAGGGAACCTGGTACGTATCTTCTTCCAGGGCGACGTCGCCAAAGAACCGGTCATCGCTTCGTTGATCCGCCGTTTCAATTTGGATGTCAATATTTTATATGCTAAACTCGACTTTATACAGGATACGCCCTTCGGTTCGCTCATCGTCGACATTAGCGGCACCGACGATAATGTCCGGGCGGCCATGGATTTTTTGGAAGAACAAGGGTGTCGAATCGAGGTGTTAAACGGTGTGGAATCCACAACTCTTCAATCTGCTGATTAACGGCTTATGGGAAACCCTTTATATGGTAGGAGTCTCTTTGGTCATCGCCACCCTGTTCGGTTTACCGCTGGGCGTATTACTGGTGATAACCGGACCCGGCCATATCAAACCCCATCCGGCCATCCATTCAACCCTTTCTGTCATCGTCAACATCGGGCGTTCTTTGCCTTTCATCATTTTACTGGTAGCCATCGTCCCTTTCACCCGGCTGGTAGTGGGGACTTCCATCGGGACCCTGGGAGCCATCGTCCCTCTGACGGTCAGCGCCATCCCCTTTTTCGCCCGGTTGGTGGAAACAACGTTATTGGAAGTGGATGGCGGCATTATTGAGGCGGCTCAGGCCATCGGCGCCACCACCTGGCAGATCATCAGCAAGGTACTGATTCCGGAAGCCAAATCCGGCCTGGTGCTGGGCATCACCAACTGCGCGGTCAGTCTCATCAGTTATTCCGCCATGGCCGGGGCCGTCGGCGGCGGGGGTCTGGGCGATTTGGCCATTCGTTACGGCTATCAGCGTTTCCAACCGGATGTCATGGTAGCCACCGTCGTCATCCTGGTCGTTTTGGTCCAAGGCATTCAGTCTTTGGGCGATTGGACGGCCCGGAAACTCAATCATAAATGACCGGCGGCAGTGCTTAACCTCATATTTCTTGGGTCTGTCAAATTTTTTAAATAGAAAAAATCATATAAGGAGGAAAGTATCATGAAAAAAAATGTCTCATTGATTTTGCTCGCCGCATTACTTACCGCTCTGCTCATTGGCAGCCTCGGCGTCCATGCTGCCAATACGGTATTGAAAGTCGGCGCTTCACCAACGCCTCACGTGGGTATCTTGGAATCCGTCAAACCCCAATTGGCTAAAGAAGGCATCACCTTGAAAATCATCGAATTCCAGGATTACGTCCAACCGAACCTGGCTTTGGCCGAAGGCGAACTGGACGCCAACTTCTTTCAACACATCCCCTATTTGGAACAATTCTGCAAAGACCGGAAGCTGGATTTGGTCGCCATCGCCAAAGTCCATATCGAACCCATGGGCATCTATTCGAAAAAGATCAAATCCTTAAAAGAATTAAAGAATAAAGCCTCCGTCGCCATCCCCAACGACCCGACCAACGGCGGACGGGCTCTGCTCCTTCTGCAACAGGCCAAATTGATCGAATTGCGTAAAGGTGTGGGCCTGACTGCCACCGAATTGGATATCGTCAAAAATCCGAAAGGCCTTCAAATCAAGGCTCTTGAAGCAGCCCAGCTTCCCCGGGTTCTCCCCGACGTAGATCTGGCCATTATTAATACCAACTACGCATTGACCATCAACCTGATCCCCGCCAGGGATGCATTGTTTATCGAAGGCAAGGAATCTCCTTACGCCAACGTTTTGGCCGTCCGCGCCAAAGACAAAAACAATCCCGCTCTGCTCAAACTGGCCAAAGCGCTGAACAGCGATACGGTTAAGGAATATCTCAACAAAACCTACCAAGGAAGTATCGTACCGGCTTTCTAAGCTGCCTGTAATATCAAAATCCCCGCCGTTTACAGCGGGGATTTTTGATTCTCTTTCCCATGTCTTTTTCATTCATCCGGCCTACCATCTTTTGAAGATTTTCTCCATAGCGTCGAGGGTCCGCCCGATGTCCGCCATGGAATGGGCCGCCGAGATAAAAATGGTCTCAAAAGAAGAGGGCGGAAACAAAATCCCTTCCTCATATAACAAACCGAAAAGGCGCCGGTACAGATGCTGATTGGCCGGGGGGATCCGCTCGAAACAGTCGACGGCGTCATCCGCAAAAAACAGTCCGGTCAACGAGCCGACGCCGGTAACCTGGACGGGGATTCCTGCCTTTGAAAAGATGCGACGCAACCCGTCCCGGAAAGCCTCGCCAAGGGCAGCCAAACGCCGGTAAACCTCACTGTCTTGTAACTGCTTAAGGACGGCTGTTCCGGCGGCAACCGCCACCGGATTGCCCGAAAGAGTCCCTGCCTGATAGACCGGACCCGACGGCGAAACATATTGCATGATCTCCCGCCGGCCACCGTACGCGGCGACCGGGAAGCCACCGCCGATGATCTTGCCCAGACAAGTCAGATCGGGAATCATCCCATAGTATTCCTGCGCTCCGCCATAGGCCAATCGGAAACCGGTAATCACCTCGTCGAAGATAAGCAAGGCCCCGTATTCCCGGGTCAGGCGGCGCAACCCTTCCAAAAACCCCTCCTTCGGCAGGACCAGGCCCATGTTGGCGGCCACCGGTTCAACGATGACCGCGGCAATGTCCCGGCCGTACTTGGCAAAGGCCTCCGCCACGGCCTGCACGTCATTATACGGGCAGACCAAGGTATCCTGTGCTGTCGCTTCCGTCACGCCGGCGCTTTGGGGCACGCCAAAGGTCAGTGCGCCGGACCCTGCAGCCACCAGCAATTCATTGCTGTGCCCGTGATAACATCCTGAAAATTTCAAAATTTTAGGCCGTCCCGTATACCCCCGGGCCAACCGGAGAGCGCTCATGGTAGCCTCCGTTCCTGAATTCACCAATCGGACCATCTCCAGCGAAGGGACGGCTGCCGTCAACCTTTCGGCAAAATCAACTTCCTGCGGTGTAGCCAGCCCATAGCTGACACCGGATTGAAGCTGCGCCGTCACAGCCTCCGCCACCGGCCGGTAACCATGGCCGAAAAGCAGCGCTCCCCAGGACGTGATGTAATCGATATATCTTTTCCCTTCAACATCATAAAGATAAGCGCCTTCCGCCTTTCCTATGAACACCGGATCTATGCCCACATTGGCGAAAGAGCGCACCGGACTGTTGACTCCACCGGGAATGACGGCCTGAGCCCGTTCCCAATAGGTTGACGCCATTATCATCCCTCCCGTAACCATCGATACAAATCCATGGCATGATATGTAATGATCAAATCGGCACCGGCCCGTTTAAATCCGGTCATAATTTCGGAGACAGTGCTGAACTCGTCGATCCAGCCATTGGCTGCCGCTGCTTTCACCATGGCATATTCGCCGCTGACATTGTAAACCGCCAGCGGCAGATCAAAACGTTCCCGGGCATCACGGAGAATATCCATGTAAAGCAGACCCGGTTTAACCATCAAGATATCCGCGCCTTCCCGGACATCCTCAGCCAGCTCCCGTAAAGCTTCACGGCGGTTGGCCGGCGGCATCTGATAGCTTTTCCGATCCCCGAATTGAGGAGCTGAATAGGCCGCTTCCCGAAAGGGTCCGTAAAAGGCGGAAGCAAATTTGGCAGCATACGACAGAATCAGCCGGTCACTGAACCCATGTTCATCCAATGCCGCCCGGATGGCGGCGACTCGACCGTCCATCATATCCGACGGCGCCACAATGTCTGCACCGGCTTCAGCCTGCGCTACCGCAACCCGTTGCAGTATTTCCAAGGTACGGTCGTTATCCACCCGGCCGGCCCCGTCAAGGATGCCGCAATGGCCGTGGGAAGTGTATTCGCATAAGCACACATCGGTAATCACGACCATTTCGGGATACTCCGACTTAATCCGGCGGCAGGCCCGCTGGATGACGCCGTCCTCAGCCCAGGCTTCCGTCCCCTGGTCATCTTTGGAGGCAGGGATTCCGAACAATAAAATCCCGGCTACCTCCCGATACAGGGAATTTGCCAATTCTTCAAGCAACCGGTCGACGGAAAAACGGTAAATTCCCGGCATGGAGGAGACAGCTTCCCGGACACCATTCCCGGCAACCACGAAATGGGGCACGATCAGATCTTTAAAATTCCAGTGATTCTCAATGAACATCTCCCGCAACGACGGGGTTTGCCGCAACCGGTGCAAGCGAGTGTTTGGAAACATGGCATTCACTCCTCAACGCTTCGATTAATTGCCGGGCCAGCCGGTCCAAGCGGGGTTCCGCCGCCACAAGCCAAGCCGCATGGCCCAATTGCCGCAACCGGGCTTCCGTTTCCCGGCCAATGCAAGCATAACGGGTAGCCGGATCCGGATTGAGACCCTTGGACTCAAGTAACTCAAAGTATTGAACCACAGCCGACGGTGCTGTAAATACCGTCACATCCGGAGATTGGACGCATAGGCACTCCAACCATTCCCTGGGATAATCCATGCCTTTCAGATGGTAAAGGACAAACCGGCGATACTCCGCACCGATTTTGTCCAGCCCCTCCGATAAATAAGGCAGTGTCTTTTCGGCCTGGCACAAGGCCACCCGATCCCCGGACCTGAGTAACGGCATTAACCGTTCCCATAAACTCCGGCTGTTTCCCCCAGCGGCCAGATCCGGGTTCCGGCCCCGCGTTTTAAGAGCCTCGGCCGTCTTGTCGCCGACCGCGGCGATCCGGGACGAAGCCAGCCAGTTCCAATCCTTATCTTCCGCCAACATGGCCTCAAAGAATATCCGAACAGCGTTTTGGCTGGTAAAGACCAGCCAGGAATAACCGACGGTCTCCGCCAGTATCCGGGCCAGTTGCGGTTGAGGCTGCGGCCGGACTGCCAGTACCGGCAGGCGAATCACCTCTGCGCCCAAGAGTTTCATATCTTCCAAACAGCCGGAAGCCGCTTCCGACTGCACGTCTACCCATACAATGCGTTTACCCGACAATGGAAGACGGGATTTCCATTCCAAGGTCCGGCTCAGAGCAGCCGCTTCCCCGGCCACCAATAGGGCCGGTGCCGCTAAACCGACTTCTTCCGCCAATGAAGCCACCGTCCGGAGCGTTCCCGAAACCACCCGCTGAAAAGGGGTGGTCCCCCTGGAAATGACCGCCGCCGGTGTTTCCGGCGAATAACCTTCGGCCATCAGCGTGTCGCTCACTTCTTTCAAAGTGTTCAACGACATCAACACCACTTGGGTCGGAAGACTTTCCACCCTTGCCGGCTTGCCGCGGCGGCCGGTCCGGATCAATACGCTGTGGGCTACATTCCGGTGAGTCACCGGGATCCCGGCCGCCGCCGGAACACTGAGGCACGACGAAATCCCCGGAATCACAATATAAGGAATGCCCGCCCGAGCCAAAGCCTCCGCTTCCTCCCCGCCCCGGCCGAATAAAAACGGATCTCCGCCTTTAAGCCGGATCACAAAATGTCCGGCTTTGGCTTTGGCGATCAACAACCGGTTGATCTCATCCTGGGCCATGGAAGGTTTGCCGCAGCGTTTTCCCACATCGATCCATTCGCAGCCCGGTCTGGTCTCCAACAGCAGTTCCATAGGGATCAGCTGATCGTAAAGGACCACATCGGCCCGTTTCAAATATTCCAGTCCAATCCGGGTGATCAGTCCCGCGTCTCCCGGGCCGGCTCCAAGCAAACATACATAACCGGACAACATGACCTATCCCTTCTTTCCTCCCAACAACATCCGGGCTAACCGGGCTCCCAAAGCTTCCGCTTCAGGCGGCGCAGCCGTTAACGTCATTACCGATAAACGGCAACCCTCCCCGAACATCCCGGTTAATGTGAACCTGTCTCCTTCCATGACGCCATAGGCGCCATAAGGCGAACGGCAATGGCCGCCTATCTCTTTTAAAAAGGCCCTTTCCGCCCGAACAGCGGCCTCTGTCCCGCTGTCGGATATCCCTTGGAGAAGTTCCGCCAATGCACGGTCCCCTTCCCGGATTTCCACGCCGATGCATCCCTGGCCCGGTGCGGGAATCATTTCCGACAACGCAAAAACCTGCGTTATATGGCGTTCCAGCCCCAGGCGTCGCAGCCCCGCCAACGCCAATACCGTAGCATCGTACTGGCCGTCCAACACTTTTTGGATTCGGGTTTCCACATTACCCCGAATCGGTTCAAACCGCAGATCCGGCCGAAGATTGGCCAATTGAACCTGACGGCGGACACTGCTGGTCCCGACCAACGCGCCGGAAGGTAATGCGTCCAGGTCAAGACCATCCCGGGCCACCAGGGTTTCCCGGGGATCTTCCCGCTTCAAAAATCCGGCCAATATCAGACCGGCAGCCAACCGGCCCGGCAAATCCTTCACACTGTGGACGGCCAGGTCGATCTCGCCTTCCTGCAAAGCCCGTTCCAGTTCACTGCAAAAAACGCCCTTGCCCTGATTCTCCAGGAGATTAAGGTCCGGCTGACGGTCTCCCAGCGTCTTATATATATGGACAGTCAGCTCCAGCTCGGGAAAGGCCGTCTTCAGGCAATTCCTCACATATTCCGTTTGCCACAGGGCCAGCCTGCTCCCGCGCGTACCTATCCGTAACAGACGTTTCATTCCGCTCCCTCACATCCCTATGGATTCCTTCATCCGGTCCGTCCGGAATTCAACCTGTTCCCCCGGCTTCCGGCCGGTTTTAAAAATGATGCGGTCCAACGCCGCCAAACACTGCTGCCTTGCCTCGGTTACGGCCCGGGCCTTATGGAGCCGGTTCACCGCCGAAAGGTCAGCGAAATATTGTAAATCCCACAACCGGCACTTCCCTTCCCCGACGAGCACCGGGTCGATATTTCGGGGAAAGGAAAGGTCGATTAAGATTTTCCCCTCCACCAGCTCCCCATGTTCCGCCTTCAGAAGATAATGAGGTGCAGCCGTCGCCGTCACAATCACCGGATGTTCCCGAAGCAAATCGGGGAGATGTTCATAGCCGAATATAATACGGGCCCCGTCCGTCACCGGTTGCGGCCCGGCATGCTTTTTTCCGCTGTTCCGGACCAAAACGGTGGCGGCCAGGCCGTGGTTTCCGAAGGTACGCAGCAGATTCCGGGCGATGACGCCGTTGCCCAGGATTAACACATTCAATCCGTCCAGACGCGACAGGCTCTTTTTTAACTCCCGTAAAACCAGTGTATACAGGGAAGAACTATACCCGCCGATTCCCGTTCGGTGCCGGATGCGTCGGGCAACCGCCACAACCTTCCCCAAAGCCTGCCGGTGCTCCCGGGCTATCGCGCTACAATCCGCACTCCGTTGGATGGCATCCTGCAATTGGCCTAAAATCTCCGTTTCGCCGATCAACATGGACTTCAAACCGACTGCCAACTCCAAAAGGTGAAGCCAGGCTTCAGGCCCGGCATAATGATAAAAATACCTGCGGTCAACAGGCCTGCCGAAAACCTCCTCCAAATATCCGAAGGCGTCCTCAAAGGTTCCGGAGCCCATCAGGTAACATTCCGTCCGGTTGCAGGTCGAGAGCAGCATAACGGATTCAGGTATGATACGAAGGCCGTAAACCTCCGCGATACGCGAAGACGGCAAGTGAAACCCGGCTCGAACGTCAGGCGGCGCACTGTTAAAATCGATCCCGATCACCCGCAGAGCAACATTATCAGCGTTCATGTTCCAGCCACACTCCAAAATCAGCTTCGCTCCAACGGATCATCGTTTCCACGCCCACATCCAGCAGGCGGGTTAAGAGGGCGCGCCGCCGGGCAAAATCGGGCTCCGCCTTTTTAATCTGCTCCCGAAAGCCGCGGAGTTTTTCCAAATACCGGCCATAAGCCGCCCCGTAATTTTTGGCGAATTCCCGCTTAATCTTCCGGGCAGCCGCCGGATAATACCCTTGGGTGGAGATGGCAACGGTCAACGCCCCGGAACGGTAAACCGCCGGAAAGATGAAGTTGGACCATTCCATGTCATCCACGGCATTGATATACAGGTTCAAACGCCGGGCCCACCGGGCCACTCTCCGGTTGACTTGCGGGTCATCCGTGGCAGCGATGACCATTTTCACCCCAATCAAATCCACCAGGGAAAACTTCCCCCGACGCCAGCGGACCTTGCAGCGCTCAACCAATTTGCTAAGTCCCGGAACCAATTCCTCTGCAACCACCGTCACACGCATGCCAAACCCCAACACGGCCAAGGTTTTCCGCAAAGCCACCTTTCCGCCACCCACCACCAGACAGGGAAGCCCCGTCGCCTTCAACATCACCGGCAAAAATTCCGCCATCGTTCTCTCCTCCGGCTTTCTAGATGGAATAATCCCATAGAATATCCTGTTGATACAGTAATTTTTCAATCCGTTTCAAAAGCATCTCCGAACCGCCACCGGCCGCATCGCCGGACCGGGCATATTCATCCAAATCAATCACTAAAATCTCATTGGGCTGGTTCAATGCTTTCAGAATATCGATTTCATATGCGTCCAACCGGGAGATGTCCGTAATGAAGATCATTCCGGCATCCGTAAAAATCCGAGCCAATTCGCCCAGGCGTCGAATGTTTTCTTCCCGTTCGTCACCGTCCCGGGTTGACTCGGCATCAAACAAACCATGCAACAGATTGGCAATGGACAAATAGTAGACATAATGGCCATCGCGGAAGAGCTTTTCTTCCAAGGCTTTGGCCACATTGCCCTGAAGCGTATCCGCAGAACCGGTAATCACGATAAATTTGGGCCGTTGTCCGAAACGGGAAGCCCTCTGCTCCGGCAAAATATTGCTTTTCTCCCACGCCACTTCCCGCTCGGACACGTGGGCCCGGATGTAGTCCGTATCCGTGATACTCCCGGTAATAATGCCCCCGCCGGCAATCTCATAGTTGTCAACGATGACAAAACGGCCCGTCGCTGCAATATCCCGGGACAGATCATAAGCGATAGGTTTGACAGTCTGTAAAATGCAATCCGCCACATCGTGCCGTTCGATCCGGTCTTTCTGGGCGTCAACGGTCAATTCGGCCGCATCCAACACCCGTTCGATCTGTTTCAGGTAAACCGTGGCTCGTTGGGTAGCCAACTTCAGTTTGTATTTTTTCCCGGCCACCATCGGATGGCGGCCCAGCCAAAACAGATGGGCCCGGAAGGCAGTCCCCACCACCGGCAGTGGTTCTCCGGCACGGCACATTATTTCTCCCGGCTTAATATAGATTTGAGGCGACAATGTCACACCGGCGGCATAACCGGCGCCCACTTCCGTCTTTGTTGGCTCATTGAAGCCTTCGATGGTCTGGACCACCGCCCGTTTCATGGAAGGCAGAAAGATTACCGCATCGCCGGCCTTCACCTTCCCCGTTTCCACCGTCCCGGCGACGATTCGCCGGTCGTCATTAGCCTCGGTGAACTTGTAAATATCCTGGACCGGCAAGCGGAACGGTTGCTCTTCCCGGTTCTTCTCTTTTTTCAGACCGTCGATGATTTCCAGCACGCAAGGCCCTCCATACCACGGCATCTCTTCGGAGCGGGAAGCCAGGTTCGCTCCTTCCCTGGCGGAAATCGGCACAAAAGCCAGGGGTTCTACGTTAATCTGGCTCAGAAAATCCCGGTATTCGTTCACCACTTCCTCAAAAACCCGCCGTTCATAACCGACCAAATCCATCTTGTTAACCAGCACCACCACCTGATCGATACCCAACAACGAGAGCATAAACCCATGCCGCCGGGAATTTTCCTGAATGCCTTCCTTGGCATCGATCACCAACAATGCAGCTTCCGCCCGGGCCGCACCGGTAATCATATTTTTTAAGAATTCAATATGTCCCGGAGCATCGATGATGATGTAATTCCGCTTTTCCGTCTTGAAAAAGCAGCGGGCCGTATCGATGGTGATACCCTGAGCCTGCTCGTCTTTTAAAGCATCCAGCAGAAAAGCATATTCAAAAGGTTTGGCATTCCGCGCGCAATGCTGTTGCACCTGTTCCAATTTGCCCTTGGGCAAGGAGCCGGTATCTGCCAATAGACGCCCGATCACCGTGCTTTTTCCATGATCCACATGGCCGACAATGACGATACTCATCTGTTCCCGTTCGTGTTTCATCACATATACCCATCCCGTCGTAAAGTCTCTAATGTTCCTCCGTCTTCCCGATCCTGCTCCCGTCCGGAACGTTCCGCGATATTGGCAAATTTGCCGCTTTTCAGCTCTTCAATGATTTCAGCCACATTCCGGGCTGTGGATTCCACCGGTTTGGTACAAGGATAGCATCCCAAGGAACGGTAACGCTTTCCGTCGCCCCGATCAAAATAAAGGGACGTCACTGGGATGTTTTCCTTTTGGATATATTCCCAAATGTTTAACTCCGTCCAATCCAGCAACGGATGAATACGGATATGGGTCCCCGGAGCAAAATCGGTCTTAAACTGGTTCCACAATTCCGGCGGCTGATCGCCCACATCCCATTCGTTTTCCCGGTCGCGGGGAGAAAAGTACCGTTCCTTGGAACGGCTTCCCTCTTCGTCGGCCCGCACCCCCACAATGACCCCGGTATACGCTTCCTGATACGGATCGGGCTCGTATTGTTGCGTTTGATGATTATAGCGCAACCGTGGCCATTCCCCGGACAGGGTGCGTTTGAGTGCTTCCGCTTTCAAACTCCGGCAGCAAGCGATCCGATCCACCCGTCCGTCAGGGAAGGTCTCTTTTGCCTCGATGGCTTGTCGGTTGGCACCGACAATCATCTTCAGGTTCCACTCCCGGGCCAGACGATCTCGATAGGTAATCATCTCCGGAATCTTAAACGACGTATCGATATGGACCAGCGGAAACGGCACATGGCCGAAAAACGCTTTGCGGGCCAACCATAAAAGGACCGTGCTGTCCTTGCCGATGGACCATAACATGCATAAATGTTTAAATTCCCGATAAGCCTCACGCAGGATGTAAATGCTTTGACTCTCCAGTTTCTCCAGTTGGTTCATATGCCTTCCTCCGCAACAGTTTTCCGTTGTGATAATGCAATCCGCATTCTTTATGCTCCGGTTTCTCCCACCACCAGCGGCCGGAACGCAAATCTTCTCCCGGAGCCACCGGTCGGGTGCAGGGAGCACAGCCGATACTGGGGTAATTCCGGTCATGCAGCGGATTATACGGCACCTGATGCTCCCGGATGTAATTCCAGACCTGTTGGGTGCTCCAATCGATCAACGGGTTTAATTTGAGCAGTCCGTTGGTTTCATCCCATTCGATCCGCTGTAGCCCTGTGCGTGTGGGTGCCTGCTCGCGGCGAAGCCCGGTAATCCAAACATCCAAGGTACCCAGTACCCTCTTTAACGGTTGTACCTTGCGGACCTGGCAGCAATAAAGGCGGTTTGCCACACTTTCATAAAAGAAGTCCGGCCCCATGTCGCTTTCCATCTTTTCCACCGCCGCCGTATCCGGAAAATAAACTTCAATGTTACGCCCATAATGTTTGCGGGTCGCCGTTAAGGTTGCATACGTCTCCTGCGGCAACCGTCCGGTATCCAACACGAAAATCCGGGCATCCGGTTTAATTTTTAACACCATGTCCGTAAGAACCTGATCTTCCGCGCCCAGGCTGGAAGCCAATGCAATCCGGTGACCATATTCGTTGAGAAAATGCCGTAGCAGGTCTTCAATACCGCTTTCGGCAAAGCGTTCCCGTAAATCGCTAACCAACTCTTTCATCGACTTTCTCCTTTCCGCGATACGGGCTCATGGCCCCTTTTCAACGACGACGCTGTAGGTATTGCCGAGCGACGTCACCTTGACGATCCGATGCCCCTCTTCCTTCAGGCTGCGGGGCACATTGAGCATGGCATCCCCTTCGTCCAGGATCACTTCCAGCCAATCCCCGGCGTTCAACGTTTCCAGGGCCAGCTTGGTCTTGACGAAATTCAGCGGGCAAACCACCCCGTGTAAATCAAGGCTCTTCTTAATCTCCTGCCCCATTCAGCAAATCCTCCTTCACTTTCTCCTCGCCGATCCGCTCGATCATATGGCCGAAACGCTCCCGTTTCCGGCCGTGCGTTTGATAGTACCGGATGACCTTGTCAATGGTCTTGAACAATTCATCCTCGTTTTCGATAAGCTTCTTCAATTGGGTCCCCAGACGGGGAATCTTGCCCATGGTACCACCAATCCACACAATATACCCTTTCTTCCGGGGATACCAGGCATCCGTTGGGCAATTGGAAGTACAAATGCTGCAATAGATGCATTTTGACTCATCCAGGCGGTACTCGCCGTCCACCCGGGAGATGGCCCCCACCGGACAACTGCTGACACAGAGGTCGCAACCGATACAGCTTTCCCGTTTCCAAGCCGGCAAAATGCCACCCATCACGCCCAAGTCGTTTTCCGTGGCTTTGGCGCAATTATGCGGACAACCGGTGACCCCCATTTTGAACTTATGCGGAGTATCTTGGCGAAAATAAGCTTGATCCAAGCGTTTAGCGATTTTTTTCGTGTCGATAATCCCCCAACGGCAGGTAGACTCGCCTGGACAGGCCACCACGATCCGCACCCGCGGGCCGCAGGCTCCCATGGCGATACCGGCTTGTTCCAGCTCCAACCGGGCATTTTCCAAATGGGTATAATGGACGAAATGAATCTCCATCCCCTGCCGGGTCGAAACATGAATCTGCCCTTTGCCGTACTTCTCGGCCACTTCGGCGATCTTTCGCAATTGTTCGGCGGTGAAATCGCCGCCCACCGCATGAAGGCGTAATGCAAAATAATCCTTCTGCTTTTGCTGGATCATTCCGACCTTCTTCAATGCGGCCAAATCCAAATCTGACTGCGCCATGTTCATCCATCCTCCGTAATTTCCAACATTACTTCCACCGGCTGCTTTTGCTCCATCCGAAATCCCCGGATCACCGGTTCGGCGTCCATCAGCGATACAATGATATAAATCATGTCAGGATCATGGGCCAATCGTATATCTTCAGCCGACATCCGCGCCGGTGTGGACGGATGGCTGTGAAAGACGGCGATCAACCGCAAGCCGGCGTTTCGTGCCTGTTTTAAAGCATTAAACTGCTCCTCCGGGGCAAACGAAAAATGTTCCGGGCTTTGATCCACATTGGTCATGGGGATCAACAGCCGGGCTTCCCCGTCGATGCCGGCCAAATAACCGCAGGCTTCCATGGGGCTTTCGGCAATGGCCAGGCGAATCATGGCATCCCGTATGCTTTGTCTGATTTTAAGCATGGTATCTGCTCCTTAAGTCGCATATCGGCTGTTCGGCTTCGACCAATTCGGTAATGGTAGGATGCTCGCCGCAGATGGGGCATTCCGGATTACGCCGGATATTCACTTGACGGTATTCCATATCCAAGGCGTTGAAAATCAGCAGGCGGTTGGTTAGCAGTCTCCCTTTACCGATGATGTAGCGTAAAGCTTCCGCCGCCTGGACGGTCCCCAACATACCGGCCACCGCCCCCAGGATACCGGCTTCACTGCAGGTTGGTACTGCCCCTTTGGGCGGCGGTGCATTGAAAACGCATCGGTAACAGGCACTGCCCGGCACATAGGTCATGGTCTGTCCGTCAAATCGCAAAATTCCGCCATGGGAGAAGGGTTTACCAGACAACACACAGGCATCGTTGATCAAAAACTTGGCCGGAAAATTGTCGGTCCCGTCGATGATAAAATCATAATCCCTGATGATAGCGGCGATATTATCCTTATTGACCCTCTCCGGGTAAGTTACCACCCTCACGTCCGGATTGAGCGCCTCCATTTTTTCCCGAGCTGATTCCACCTTCAACCGGTTCACATCCGCTGTAAAATGAATCACCTGGCGCTGCAAATTGGAGAGATCAACGGTATCGCCGTCTACCAGTCCGATAGTCCCAACGCCGGCAGCAGCCAAATACAACGCTGCCGGCGCACCTAAGCCACCGGTGCCGATGATCAGCACTTTCGCTTGGAGCAGCTTCTCTTGTCCCGCCCCTCCCACGTCTTTCAAAAGAATATGCCGACTGTAACGTTCAATCTGTTCCTCCGTAAGATTCATCCTGCCATCCCTCCGCCCATGAAGTACAGGAATTCAATCCGGTCTCCGTCTTTGACCCGGACCGTCTCATGTTCCGCCTGCCTCAAAAAACGGCCGTTATATTCCACGGATACCATCTCCGGCATTTCCACCTTTTTGTAGCGGAGCAGCTCCGCGACGGTGGCCTCTTGCAATTCCACGGTTTCTTCCTGCCCATTGATGACTAATTTCATGGTTCTTCCCTACTCCTTTTCAAATCTGATAGTCTTCGACAAAAACCTTAAGGTTGCGCAGTTCCACGAAGACCCGTTCCCCCACCTTCACCTTGAGTTCGTGGAAGCGTTCTTTGGTCATCTCAGCCTCCAGATAGCCCCCATTGTCCCTGCGCCGCAACTCTAACCGGACCGTTGGGCCGATGGCCCGGATATGCCGTACTTCCGCTTCGATGGCATTCTCCCCCTGGGATTCGCCATAAACCTCCAGCTCATGGGGCCTGGCATAAGCGATGGCCGTCTTATCCTCCGGGATGGCCGCCCCCACCAATCCGGGAAAGGCCACCTCGCTGTTGCCGACTTTAATCCGGTTGCCGTCCACCCGCCCCTGAAACAAGTTGATATCCCCCAGAAACTGATAGACAAAGAGATTGGCCGGATGTTCGTATACCTCTTCCGGAGTACCGATCTGCTCGATCCTGCCGTTGTTCATCACCACCACCCGGTCAGCGACTTCCAGGGCTTCCTCCTGGTCATGGGTTACAAAAATGCTGGTGATGTGGATCTCATCATGCAGTTGCCGAATCCAGCGACGCAATTCCTTGCGCACTTTCGCATCCAATGCGCCAAAAGGCTCATCCAGAAGCAATACTTTAGGTTCCACCGCCAGCGCCCTGGCCAAAGCGATTCGCTGGCGCTGCCCGCCGGAAAGTTGCGACGGATACCGGTCCGCATACCATTCCATTTGGACCAGTTTCAACAGCTGATGGACTTTGGCGCGGATCTCCGTTTCCGGCAGCCGTTCCCGTCTGGGCTTCACCCGAAGCCCGAAGGCGACATTTTCAAAGACCGTCATATTGCGAAAAAGGGCGTAATGTTGAAAGACGAAACCGACCTGACGTTGGCTGACGCTTTGGCCGGTGGCATCTTCCCCGTGAAAAGAAATCTTGCCGCTGTCGGGCTGTTCCAGTCCGGCGATGATTCGAAGTAACGTGGTCTTGCCGGAACCTGACGGGCCCAATAACGCAACCAACTCACCGCTGGGAATCTCCAGGCTCACATCGTTCAGTGCCTGAAAACTCCCGAATTTCTTCATGATATGTTCAACCTTGATACTCATGGCGTGCATCCTCTTTAATCAATTTAATGAAGGGTACCGGATAAATGCCGGCCGCTTTTCCACTCGACAACATGCTTCACAATTAATGTGACCAGCGCCAGAAAAGCGAGTAATGAAGCCACCGCAAAGGCGGCGGTGAAATTATATTCGTTATACAGGATCTCCACTTGCAACGGAATCGTATTGGTCTGCCCCCGAATATGGCCGGAAACCACCGAGACCGCTCCAAACTCTCCCATGGCCCGGGCATTGCATAAGATGACCCCGTACAACAGTCCCCATTTGATATTGGGCAACGTTACTTTGAAAAAGGTCTGCCAGCCGTTGGCGCCGAGAACCAGGGCCGCTTCCTCTTCTTCACTTCCCAGGCTCTGCATCACCGGTATCAACTCCCGGGCGACAAAAGGAAATGTAACGAAAACAGTCGCCAAAATGATACCGGGAACCGCAAAGACGATTTTGATATTGTATTGGCTCAGCCAAGGGCCCAACAATCCTTGCATCCCGAAGAGCAACACGAAGATAAGGCCGGAAATAATCGGCGAAATGGCAAAGGGCAAATCGATAAGCGTCAGTAAAAAGTTCTTGCCCCAAAAGTCAAACTTGGCGATGAGCCAGGCAGCCACCACGCCAAAGATCAAATTTAACGGGACAGATATGGCCGCTGTCAGTAATGTCAGTTGAATCGCTTTAAACGAGTCCGGTTCCCGGATGGCTTCCCAGTAAGCACCCCAGCCTTTGGCCAAAGCCTGGCCGAACACCATCAATAACGGAGCGATTAAAAATATGATCACAAATCCCACGGCAACGCCGATAAGCACCCATTGAAACCAGACCGGTTCGGAAAGGATACATTCCGCTTTCGGATGCTTTTGGAGTCGTTTGATATCCTGCATTATTCCACTCCCATCTTTACGGCTGCGCCAACCGCCGCCGATTCCAGCTTTGCAACAGATTGATAATGAGCAAAAGGATAAACGAGATGATCATCATTACCAGAGCGATGGCCGTTGCGCCCGTATAATCGAACTGTTCCAGTTTGGTCCGGATTAACAGCGGTGCAATCTCCGTCCGCATGGGCATATTTCCCGAGATAAAGACGACAGAACCATATTCCCCCAAGGCTCTGGCGAAGGCCAGGGTAAATCCTGTGAGCCAACTGGGCACCAGCGCCGGGAAGATCACCCGCGAAAATGTCTGCCACCGGCTTGCGCCTAAACTGGCTGCCGCTTCTTCATATTCTTTATCCAAATCCTGCAACACCGGCTGAATGGTCCGGACCACAAACGGCAACCCGATAAAGGTCAGGGCGACCACGATCCCCAGCGGCGTATAGGCGACTTTAATCCCGATTCTCTCAAGATGCTGGCCAAACCAGCCGTTGGCCGAGTAAAGAGTGGTTAATGAAATTCCGGCCACGGCCGTCGGCATGGCAAAAGGCAAATCCAGCAACGCATCGATGATTTTTTGGCCGGGAAACCGATAGCGCACCAGCACCCAGGCCAATAACAATCCGAAGATTCCGTTGAGCGCCGCTCCCGCAAAAGAAGCAGTGAAGCTCAACCGGTACGAAGCCAAGACCCTGGGGTCGGTCACGGTCTTCCAAAAACTCTCCCAGCTCATGGTGAAGGTTTTCAGAAAGACCATAGCCAGCGGAATCAACAAAACCAGACTGATATAAGTTACGGTGTAACCGAGAGACGGGCCAAAGCCCGGCAGAATGTTTTTGGACTTCCTCATATCAGGTTCACCTGTAAATCTTGTCGAAGATTCCGCCGTCATTGAAGTGGATGGCCTGCGCCTTCTGCCAGCCGCCGAACACTTCATCGATGGTAAAGAGCTTGACTTCAGGGAATTGGGATTTGTACTTTTGAGCCACCGATTTCAAACGTGGGCGATAGTAATTGCGGGCGGCAATCTCCTGGCCTTCCTCGGAATAAAGGTATTTAAGATACTCTTCCGCCACTTTTCGGGTACCCCGTTTGTCGACCACCTTATCGACAACGGTGACGGGTGGCTCGGCCAGGATACTGATGGAGGGAACAATAATCTCAAATTTATCCTTTCCCAGCTCATTGATGGCGAGGAACGCCTCGTTTTCCCAGGCCAGCAACACATCGCCGATACCCCGTTGGACAAAGGTATTGGTCGAGCCCCGGGCGCCCGAATCCAGCACCGGCACATTCTTAAAAAGCTTGGTGACAAACTCTTCAGCCTTCTGCTGGTTATTACCGTATTTCTTCAGGGCGAATCCCCAAGCGGCCAGATAGTTCCAACGGGCACCGCCGGAAGTCTTCGGATTGGGCGTAATCACCGAGATTCCCGGCTTAATCAGGTCATCCCAATCTTTGATTTTTTTGGGATTGCCTTTACGGACAAGAAAAACGATGGTCGAAGTGTAGGGAGCGCTGTTATCCGGTAACCGTTTCTGCCACTGGGCCGGGATCAATTTAGCCTTTTCAGCGATGGCGTCGATGTCATAGGCCAAAGCCAAGGTCACCACATCGGCTTCCAGCCCATCGATAACCGAACGGGCCTGACTGCCCGACCCGCCGTGGGACTGCTTGATAGTCACGGTTTGGCCGGTTTTGGCTTTCCAATACTTCACAAAAGCCGCATTATAATCCTGATACAATTCACGGGTAGGATCATAAGAAACGTTGAGCAACGTTACCGGAGGGCTGGCAGCTGACGCCGAAACCAATCCCACCGTCCAGGCTAAAATTAAAGCAAACAGTAAACCGATTTTTCCTCTCATCTTCCATTTCCTCCTTATATTAATTAGTAAACCAATCTTAAAAGTAGGAATTGTATGTAAGAAAAGAGTGAATTTCCTTTTACCCGATGACAGGCAATCGGAGACTCACTTCAGATAAATTGTTATTATTCCTACCTGTTTACTTATATATGCAATATACATCAGGACAATCTTTGTTGTCAACCCATTTTTTTAATTTTTTGGTAAACAACATAAATGTAAATTCCAAAACTTAATAACCCAGAGATTTCCCGACAAGCCTCCGTCAGTGCATTGGTACTGCATAAAAAAGCGTCCGCACTAAAGCTTCGCCTGTAAATCTCCTGCTTTTCGGCACGGGTGATTCCATCCCGATATTTATTGAGGAAATGATATTTCCCGTTGCGCAACATCTCAATGATTCCCGTTTCAAATAACGTCATGGAATCCCCGACAGCTACGGTTGAACCTTCAGGCACCCATTTTTGTTCCTCCCCCATGATTTGCATAATGTGGTACAAGTCCGGCGTCGTTCTCCGATTGGTTAGCGCAACCCGGATGATCATCAGATAATCACCAAGCACCCCTTGGTATCCATCGAGGTTTTCCTTAAATATCCGCTTATCTCTGGCATAACCCAAACCATCCGCCACATCAGCCATCCGGTTAAATCAGACCTTCAAAAAACAAAAACCTTCCATCCCTATCGGACGAAAGGTTAACTTCCGCAGTACCATCTATATTGAGCACAGCTCCGCTTAGTGAATCATCGCATTTTCAGTGTTTTAGTTTGTAGCCTATTATAGGTTCAGCGGAATTTTTTGTCAAGATTCGGGCATAAATTATTATACCGTTTAGGATATTGGCAGACGAGGTGTGATATATGGATTCTCAGACCCTGTTCTCTCCGGAAAAATGGATCCTGAAAGGGATTCCTTTTATATTTGGCATTGGTTCCCTGCTCCATTTCTGCTTCGATCTATCCAACCGAAACCTGTTGATCGGACTTTTTACCCCGGTCAACCAAAGCGTCTGGGAACATCTGAAAATGCTTCCGCTGCCGGTGATCGGCTGGTGGGCTCTGTACTATATTGTCAAAGGGATGACCTATGGACTGGACAAAGATGTATGGTTCACCGGTGCTTTGATTGCATTAAGTACATCGCTGATCACTATTCCCCTGCTTTATTATTTTTACACGCAGGCTTTCGGGATTAAACTCATGTGGATGGATATCCTAATCTTCCTCTTCGCCGTCGCCTTGGGCCAATCCCTGGCGCTCAACTGTTATCGCAAAGGCATAAATATCCCGGCAATATGGTCAATAATCATCTTCATCGGCATAATCCTGGTATTTGTCTTATTTACCTTCGCTCCGCCTAAAATTCCTTTATTCTTGGATCATACAACCGGCCAATATGGTATAAAACCTAACATATAGCCGGCCGCATTCAATCCAGCCTATGTTCAGCCAAAAAAGTCTCAATATTATGCAACACTTTTTGGCTTAAACGGACAAACGCCTGCTTGGTTCGGCCGGAAGAGACATTCATGCAATTCACGTGAGGATGGGTGAGCAAACGTTCATCTCCCAATGCGCCTGCCGAATCGCAGAAAAATTCGTTATCCCCATGGTCCAGCCATCGTTCCAAGGCCGATATATCATGGGACGGTCCAATCGACGTGTTAAACATGATTTTATGATGACCCAACCATTCAAATTGTTCATCATAGAATAAAATCACATTTTTATTAAGACAAGTACAAACCACATCCACCATGGGAAGCAGTTCCCGTAAGGGCAAATACTTGATATTTTTGGCTTCCTGTTCCGGTTTACGGGTACGGCTGTAATAATACAGATCCGCCCCCAGAGCCTGCAAACCGGCTGCGATCATCTGCCCGCTCGTGCCCAAACCCACAATACCCACTTTCAGGTCGGTCAGTTCCACCGGCTGGTCCTGCCATTGTTTCCCGCCGAAACCATGCAGATATCGCACCAACTCGCTGATGACATACTCCACCACGCCTTGATCCCCATAATCCCGGATGCCATATACCGTTATCCCTTTGGCCCTGGCCGTACGGATATCCACATTGGCGCTTTCCTCCGAATACAAACTGCAACACATCCCGATATACCGAATGTTCGGGCAGGCCTCCAGCACTTCTTTATGGATCTGGCTGGTATAACTGAGCAACACCCCGTCTGCATCCCCGATTCTCCGGATAATCTCTGCATTTTCCTTGGGAATATCCTCAAATAACACCACTTCACGGGCATAGTCGTGAAGTTTTTGGACAGCGGACGGAATCAGGCCTACCGGTTCAATGGCCACTAACTTCTTGAACATGATATCCTCCTTCAATTCGACGGCAATACGGCGTTTGGCCCATATCTTACCGGTCGCCCTTCATCCTGAGCAACCGGCGGTATTCTTCATCCCAACGGGCATATTCATCCGGATCTTTGGCAACTGAAAGTTTTCCAAGTACCTCAGCCAGGCGGTTCTCCAGCACCATACGGTCTTCCGGATTTTGTCTATATTGTGTTTCTTCGGCTTGCCCGGCTTCTCGGTACTGATCATAGTTCCCCTCAAACATCCGGATTCCTCCCTGCTCAAAGACCATCAGGTGCGTTGCCACCTTATTGATAAACTGCCGGTCATGGGAGGCAAAAAGCAGGGTCCCGTCATAATCGGAAAGCACGCTTTCAAGGGCTTCAATAGAGGGCAAATCCAAATAATTGGTGGGCTCATCCAGCAACAAAACATTGGCTTCTCCCACCATGATTTTGGCCAAAGCGACGCGCACCCGTTCTCCGCCGCTTATAACCGCCACTTTTTTATAGACATCGTCGCGGCGAAACAGCAACCGGGCGAGAAAATTGCGGACGAAACCTTCATCCCGCACACTGTCTGCCATCACATTAGCCAGGATAGACTGGTCAGGATCGAGATTTTGCAACTCCTGATCGAAATAACCCAGCCTGGCATTGGGCGAAACATAAATCCCGTCATCGCCATTGGCGATCATCTTCAACAGCGTCGTCTTGCCACAGCCATTCTTCCCAAACAAGGCTACTTTTTGGCTCCGTTGAATACTGAAATTCAGATCGCAGAATAAAACCCGCTCTCCGAAATTTTTCTGAACGTTCTCCCCTCGGATGACTATTTTGCTAAATACGCTCTCAGCGGCATTCAGTTCAAAATTAACCGCCGGCGCCGTCTTGGGCCTGGTTTTGACCTCCAATTTCGCCAACCGTGATTCAATGGCTTTAACCGCTTTATCCAAATTGGCTTTAGCCTTTTGATTTCCCATCTTATGAAGGCGCGCTTCCGAATTGCCCATCCGTTTCGGCGTCTTTCGCATGGACACATTCCGGGATTTCCGGTCTGCAATGGCCTGTTCCAGGTGTTCCTTTTTGCGGATGTAATTCTCATATTCCCGTTCCTCCCGCCTGCGCTCCACTTCCTTTTGCCGATAATAATCGCTGTAATTTCCCGGATAAACCTTCACCCGGCTGTCTGTAATTTCCCAGATGATATTACACACGGCATCCAACAGTTGACGGTCATGGGAGACCAACACCAATGCCCCCGGATATTCCTGTAGCATGCTTTGAAGCAATTCTTTCCCGTTGATATCCAGATTGGCAGTGGGTTCATCCGCCAACAGCAACGGATTTCCCTCACTTAAAGCAACAGCCAGGCGGTAACGCATCTTTTCTCCGCCGCTCATGGCCTTATGGTATTCCTGCCGGGATCCAAATTTTTTGAACAAGGATCCATCCATTTCCCTGCCTGACTGCAGCCCCGCTTCAAGCTGTGGCAGATAGGAACAGGCACCGTTTCGGATAACTCTTCCGGCGTCGGGTTCAACCGTCCCGGCCATAATGCCCAACAAGGTCGACTTACCGACGCCATTGCGGCCGACAACGCCGATCCGATCGCCTTCAAAAATTTTAAGGTTATCGATATTCAACAGGCAACGATCCTGCACATAATGAACGATATTTTCCAAAGATAACAACAAAAAAACCCCTCCTTTTGGATAGGGGAAGACAGCAAAAACAGGCATAAAAAACACGCGTTAATGGTCATCCCCTTTTCAATCCCGAACGCATACCAAATTCACCCGGGATTTCCCGAGTGCACCGGTTAATGCAGGAAATTGATAAAAAGAGGAAAATTAGCGCATGTCCGTAAGCCCGTATTCCTTTCTCATTTCTATAATTTTCTTAATATATGAATGATGGTTACAGTATATCAAATTTTGAAAACCCGGGCAACCTCCTCCTAAATTAGGTCCCGCAAAAAGTCCGATAGTTACCGAAAGAATCCGGCGGCAAGGCTGCATAATCGTCTTGTTCAGGGAGATAGGCATAGGGATGGGCCAGTACCTTCAACAGGCGTTCCATCACACCATAGTTACCCTCATTGACGGCTTTTTCCAACGCTTCTTCTACCCGGTGATTTCTGGGAATAATGGCCGGATTGTTGCTTTTCATCAATCGTTCCACCGCCTCCCGGGACTCGGACTGCCGGTTTAACCGGGCTTGCCACAACGGGTACCACGCTTCAAACTCCGGAGTTCCAAACAAGGCTGATGCCTCCGGCCGGCCCAGCGTCAATGCACGGAATGTATTGGTATAGTCCGCCCGGTACAATGCCATCATCCGCAAAAGCTCAGAAATTAGCTCTTCATCCTTGCTTTCTTCGCCAAATAATCCTAACTTGGAACGCATGCCGGCCAGCCACTGGTGACGATATTCCGCAGCGAAATCCGAAAGGGCCGCTTCCGCCAACTTCAATGCTTTTCCCTCATCCTGATCCAAGAGCGGCAATAACGTTTCAGCAAAACGAGCCAGATTCCACTCCGCCATCGAAGGTTGATTCCCGTATGCATACCGCCCCCGGACATCGATAGAGCTGAAGACCGTGGCCGGATCATAAACATCCATAAATGCACAGGGCCCATAGTCAATGGTTTCGCCGCTGATGGCCATATTATCGGTATTCATGACTCCGTGAACAAAACCGACCAACTGCCATTTGGCAATCAGTTGCGCCTGCCGTTTAATCACTTCCTGTAGCAAGGCCAGATACCTGTTTTCAGCCTGCAGATGTTCCGGATAATGCCGCTTGAGCGCATAATCCGCCAGTGTCCGAAGATCCTCGATCGTTCCCCGATAGGATGCATATTCGAAAGTACCTACCCGTATATGGCTGGCAGCCACCCGGGTTAACACGGCGCCCGGCAGCGGTTTTTCCCGGTATACCCATTCTCCGGTGGCCACCACGGCCAGGCTGCGGGTGGTCGGAATCCCCAAAGCAAACATGGCTTCGCTGATGATATATTCCCGGAGCATGGGGCCAAGGGCTGCCCTGCCGTCACCCCGGCGCGAATAGGGGGTTCGTCCGGAACCTTTTAACTGAATGTCAAAACGCTCTCCGAAAGGCGTCAACTGTTCCCCCAAAAGCAAGGCACGGCCGTCTCCCAACATGGTAAAATGCCCGAACTGATGGCCAGCATATGCTTGAGCCAGTGGCAAAGCGCCCTCGGGGACCCGATTTCCGGCCAATATCTCAACGCCTTCCCGGCTCCGTAATGCCTGAGGATTTAAGCCCAGAGACTCCGCCAACGCATCATTGAAAACCATCAATCGGGGCGAAGCCACCGGCACCGGGTCCTGAATACTGTAAAAAAAATGCGGTAACCGGACATAACTATGGTCAAAGTTCCATCCCATGGAGTCGGTATTTTTCGTCTGTGTCATCTACGCCTCGTACTTGCTTTTTATTTTTTTAGTGTTTTATAGTAATTATTAAGATAACCCGATTCACCGGAAGCAAATCCACATATAGTAAATTTAAATGCCAAAATCCTTTTCATAAGGAGAAGCCATGAAAAACATCGTTATTTTGGCCACCGGCGGCACCATTGCCGGAATTTCCGAATCCATCACCGATACCGCCAGCTACCGCCCTGCCATATTGCCCATCGAGGAGATCATACGTGGCATTGACGGTCCGCTCCATAAAATCGCCCGGATCTCCAGCGAACAAATCGCCCAAATCGACAGTGCGGAAATGACCCATCAGATCTGGTTTACGTTGGCCAACCGGATCAACGCGTTGCTGGCCGACCCTTCCGTTGACGGTGTTGTCGTCACCCACGGCACCGATACATTGGAAGAAACCGCTTATTTCCTCAACCTGGTGGTGAAGAGCGCCAAGCCGGTGGTGGTGGTCGGCGCCATGCGGCCGGCGTCGGCCCTCAGTTCGGACGGGCCCATCAATCTTTATAACGCCGTTCTGTTGGCCGCCAGCGACGAAGCTGCCGGCAAAGGGGTCTTAATCACCCTTAACAACACCATTAATTCCAGCCGTGACGCAACCAAAACCAACACTTCGCTCCAAGACAGCTTTAAAGCGCCGGAACTGGGATACCTGGGTTACATCATTGACGGCAGGCCCCATTTTTACAGAGAGCCAACCCGCAAACACACTTACATGAGCGAATTCAGCGTCAACGGCCTTTCCGAGCTTCCCCCGGTGGAAATTATCTACGGCCATGTGAACAGCCGGAGCACCCTGCCGATGGCTGCCGTCGCCGCCGGCGTCCAAGGATTGGTCTATGCCGGATTGGGAAATGGCAATATGTCCACGGACATGCGGATCGTTTTTGAAGAGATTCAACGCCAGGGAATCGTTGTTGTCCGGAGCACCCGGGTGAGCAACGGCGTGGTCACCCGTAACGGCGCCATCAACGACGATCAAAGCAACTTCGTCGTATCCGACACCTTAAATCCCCAAAAAGCCAGCATCCTTCTGGCCCTGGCATTGACCAAGACCAAGGACACCGCGGATATCCAACGGATGTTTTGGGAGTACTAATCCGGACCGGGCCGAAATGCCGCCGCGATCAACTGAAAACCGTACGTGATCAACGCCTCCTTTTCCACCCGACCATCTCCCGGAAGGTTCTCTCCTTGCTGCAGAACGAAGTTTAAAAAGCCGATGGAAAGATATACCCCCGCATACGCCCCCATCATCGGGTCCAAATCCTGGCGGATGCTCCCGTCGCGTCTTCCTTCTTCAACCGCTGCGGCCAATTTTTGAAACATGTCATATTTCAGCCGGGCCATCGCTTGAAAACGGCCGTCTGCATCCGGACCGGTTTTAATCCCTTTACAAGAATTCAACAGTCGGAAAGCGTCCGGGTAATCCTTTGAAAACCGGAAATATGCCGCACCGGCCAGATAAAACTTCTCATATCCATTGCTCCCTTTCTTCAAAGCTTCATCAAAATAGGAAATAAGCACATTGAACCATTTCAAAGCAACAGCAAAATACAGCCCCTCTTTGCTGTCAAAATATTGATAAAGCGTCCGCTTTGTAAACCGGGCTTCCCGTGCGATCGCATCCATAGATGCCCCGTCAAAGCCTTTTGCAAAAAAAATGCGTTCAGCCGCATCGACGATCTCCGCTTCTCTGGCCTGCTTTTCCTTTTCCCTTCTGCTTTGGTCCCCTGTCAAAATTTTACGCCCTCTCTTGACTTTATCATTTTTCGGAGTATACTTTCAGTATATTAAATATACTGTTAGTATACCTTTACTATAATGGATGGAAATATTGCTTGTCAACGGAACGATTCCATTCAACCCCATCATTGAAGTTGATGACATGAAAATCCTTAAAAGCGAGGCGATAAACTTTGAGGCCGATAAAGACCTGTCAAATCTGTGAAAACCTCTTTGCCGTCCGATCCGGATATTCCAATATGTACATCGTGGCCGACGGTTCGACCTTCATCGGGATTGACGCCGGCGCCAGCCTCCCAAGAACCCGGGCCGGTTTTGCCGCGTTAAACCTCAAACCCGGGCAACTCACCGCCCTTTTTCTGACCCATGCCGATCAGGATCACTGCCGGTCCTTGCCTTTGTTTGATAATGCCCAAATCTTCCTCTCCCAAGCGGAAATTGACATGATCACCGGCCGGCAGACGCGGATGTTCGGCATATTCCGCAATGAACTCCCTGAAAGTTATTCTGCTTTAACGGACAGCCAGATAGTGAGCTTTGGCAATATATCCGTCCGGGCCATTGCCACTCCCGGGCACACGCCGGGTTCCATGAGCTATTTGGTGAACGACCGATTCCTTTTCACCGGCGATACATTACGTTTGAAAAGGAACGAAGCCGGTCTCTTCTCTCCCCGCTTCTTCAATATGGACGAGGCGGCTCAAAAAGAATCGATACGTCAATTGGCCCGGTTATCCCATATCGACTATCTCTGCACCGGCCATCACGGAATCACCGGCAATTTCGAATATGCCATGGAAAAATGGAGGCAATAAACTATTACGTTCCCTACTTTACTCACGTCTCACGCCTCTTGCCCATGCCTAAATATGTACTGTTCACCGTAAACAGTAAACATTGTATAATGAAATCATGCTGAACAATACCTTTGCCTCACTCAAACATCTCAATTTCCGCTATTTTTGGTTCGGCCAATGGATCTCCCTCATCGGCACCTGGATGCAGCGGACCGCCCAGGTTTGGCTGGTCTATACCCTGACCCAATCGCCCTTGCTGGTTGGAATGTTGGGTGTATGCCAGTTCCTGCCGATACTACTTTTCTCGCTGTTTGCCGGCGTTTTCATCGACCGATTTCCCAAAAAGAAAATACTCTTGCTGACGCAGACCCTCTTTATGGTTCAGGCGTTCATCATGACCGCCCTGACCTACTTCGAAGCGATCCGGTACTGGCATGTGTTCATCCTGACGGCACTGTTTGGGCTGACCCAAACCGTCGACATGCCGGCCCGCCAATCTTTCTTCATCGAACTGGTGGGACCGAAAGACGTGATGAATGCCATCTCCCTCAATTCCACCATTGTGAATCTGGCCAAAATTTTGGGGCCGGCCTTCTCCGGGATTTTGATGATCAAATACGGCCTGGTTTTCTGCTTCCTGATGAACGGGCTGAGCTATATTGCCGTCCTTTTAGGCCTTTTTCTCATCAAAACCGAGAACTTTGTCGCCAAACGCCGACACCGCTATGTCCTTCAGGAAATCCGGGAAGGCATCCGTTATATCCGCAATCATGAAGCCCTGGTTACCAACGTCCTGACCATGGCAGTCGTCTGTACTTTTGCCATGAACAATGACGTTCTCATCCCGGTCTTTGCCAAATCGGTGTTGGAAAAAGGGGCTACCGGCTATACCAGCCTCTTATCCGCTGTCGGTCTGGGTTCGTTGAGCGCCGCCTTGGTATTGGCCACCATCAGCCAACGCGGACTTAAAACCGGCCGCCTGTTTATGAGTGCTGTAGCCCTCGCGGTTTTACAGGTGATCACTGCATTCGTCCACGTCTATTGGTTGAGTTTTCTGTTGCTCACCGCCATCGGGTTTATGAACCTGACCTTCATCAATACGGCCAATTCCCTCTTTCAACTGCAATCCACCGACGAATACCGGGGACGGGTCATGAGCGTTTACGCGTTTCTCAACCAAGGTTCCACTCCGTTAGGCAACTTCTATGCCGGTACCGTTATGGAGCATTTTGGTGGCAGCGCCGGATTCTTAACCTGTGGTTTGACCACCCTCCTCCTGATCATCCCAATTATGTTGAAAGCAAAAAAAGGGGTTTCCAAGGCTCTTCAACCTCAGCAACCCTCGTTCTAGCCCTTTTCTATTCCGGAAAATATATCTCGGCAACCCGGCCGGGCATCACGTCCACTTCCCCGATATAAGCCACCGTTTTCCCTTCCAATGTTACCCGGTAGCGGCCGGGCACAAGCTCTGTCAGGCCAAACCAACCGCTGCCATCCGTAAAAACTCCCCTCACATCGGACGGTTCACCGGAGAACGGTCCGTCGTCCGTTTCAGACAACCGTTCGACCACCACACGCCGCAATATCTCAGGCCGACCGTCTCGGTCAACAGCCGCTCCCATCAAGTATCCGGTAACCGGCCGTGTTTTCCATGGCATTTCCGGGACGGGAACCGGCGTCGGAAATACCGGTTGAGTCGGGACAAAAGTCTTCCAAACAGGATCCACATACCCGCCTTCCTTCGCCAGCACATCATAGAACCAACCATTGCTTTCCGGCAAATATTGATGGGGCTGTCTGGGCAAGGTTTTCGATGCTTTGAAATCATCTGTGCTGTATAAATGGGCGGCTCCGTACGAAAACAGGGCCACGCCGGCCGCCCTGTTCCCCAATGCCGACGGCGACTGGGCCCGGCGGATTTGCTCCAGAGAATCTTCAATATATTGCATGAAAATGCCGGGGCCAATGACGATCTGCCGCCCGTATTGATGATTCTTTTCCCATTCGATCCAACGGTTATACCAAAGCTGCTGGGTGGTGTTCCATTCGCTGAAATAGTTCATGGGAATTACCATATCGATCATTCCTGCTTCCAACCAGCTGCGCCAGTCCTGTCCGACATCGACATAAGCCCGGGATTTCTCCCAATCTTCATCGTTCACCGGCCCGTCGCCCCAGGTGATCACCGCCGAAGAGACTTTGATGTCCGGACGAACGGCCAACGCTTTCAGGTAAATCTTCCGGACCAAGTTTGCCGTCTGTTCCCGCCGCCATTGCTGCCAGAGGGGATCCTCCGGACTGGGCATGCCGCTGGTCCCGAACCGCTGATTGAAAAGCTCGACGCTGGTAGGATTAAATCCCCACTCCTTCCCGGCGTAACGGGAATAATCCAGATGAATTCCATCCACCTGATAATTGCGGATAACGTTCAAATACACCGCCGCCGTATAATCTTGGACATCCGGATGCCCCGGATCAAGATAATACGAAGGATATAACTGTTCCGACCATTCGTTTTTGGTTTTATCATACGTCCGGTAATAGGAAACCCAATTGTCACGGCCGACGGCTTTCGGCCCGTGAAGATTCCAAACATGGTTCGGATCCCGGGGAGGAACCGTACTGTTCCAAGCGACCAACGTATTCAGCCAAGCATGGACTTCGATACCCAATGGCCGGGCCCGGTCAATCAGATATTGTAAAGCATCAAAATCCGGTTCCAGGGCCGAATCTTCCGTGCGCGGTTCTATACTGTGGTTAAAATATGCATCTCCGCGCCGTCTGACCTGGACGATCAATGTATTGATATTGCTCCGGACAGCATCATGGATCAACTGATCCGCCTGGGCCGGTGTCTTGATCCCGTCCCGGAATGCATCAACCCACAGTGCCCGGACTTCTGGGCGGTTATCGGAAAATGCCCTGGCCGGGAAGCTGTCCGTCCCAAACGCCGTAATCATCAACCATCCTAACAGAAAGCAATATATCCAGTATCGTCGCATCATCGGTACCTCGATTTTGAAAATATAATATAACACCATTAGCATATCATGCTCCCGATGAAAAGGGTAGAGGTACGCTCTTTCCTCAGCTTGACATAGGCCTTCTCCACGGTGGCGGAGAGTTTACATATCCCCGCCCAAATTATGATATAATGAACCTGGGACTTGAGGAGGTAACCATGAAGTTTAAAGCGTATGCCATAGCCAATGAGATTGATCTGAACATCATCGCTGCCCAATGTAATATCCCGAAAAAATATACCTGGGAAGAACCGTTGAATTTACACGGAGAAACATTGGCAGCCATTTTGGGACATCCTCCCGAAATGCAACAACGGGTGATGATTTTCTCATTTGGAAGTATCGTTTTTATTAATACCGACACGGATGGCGAAAATCGGGTCTTGTCCTATCTCAAAACCATCATCCCCGAACTTGTCCAGAAAAACTATGCCCTATACAACGATGACTATGAACTCCGTGAAAATCCAAACATCGTATCCGACGATGAAGGAACCGATCTCATCTTCACCGATGAATATGCCGTGGTTCCCCGGATCGAAGCATTTCACGCCGAATTGATCGCCATCGTCATCGCCAAGTCTGTGGCTCTTGAAAAAACCGAAGACCAAATGGGAAAAATCCTCGACTCCCTGGAAAACCTCATCGATCGTTTGGAGAAAGCAAAATTACGAATCAGCGACAAAGAACTGGCGAAAACTACTGCTAAAATCATTCGTCACGAATATAACACCATCGCTTATATCATGATCCTGGATAAACCGGACATCACCTGGATCAACAGCGATGCTGCCCTATTTTATGAAAAAATGGCAGATTTCTTCGAATTGAACGACCGGTATGAAATTATCAAAACCAAGACCGATATCCTTAACGTCATCATCGACAACTTCTCGTCCATCAGTCATTCCATCCGCGGCCTGTTCGTCGAATGGCTGATTGTCGCCTTGATCCTGATCGAAGTATTTCTCATGGTTGCGGATTTATTTCGGTGATTTGGGACGATGAACATGAAACCCCATTGGCATCTCCATTGTTTTAAATTTTCAACTCAACCGGAACTCTCGCGGGTTGCGGCATTTTTCAATCTGCCCTTTTCCAAGAATTCCGATTATTTGCCGCTGGGCCCCGAAGCTATCCGGACCGTTCTCAAAGAACAATCCTCCGACAAATATGTATGGCTGTTCCGTTACGGCTGCATTTGCCTGATGAATTTCGAGCCGCTGGAAATTTATCGTTTCCTGAAATTTCTCGAATCCACGTGCGGAGTGGATTACCATCTGTTCTCCACGTACAACGAAAGCCATGTGCTGGAAGAAGAAGATCCCGCCGACCTTCAGCCGAAGACGGCTGCCGTTTATGCACATATCCTGGCCAAATCCACCGAATTAAAATACATGGAAGACACCTTGGCGGCCCAATTTGACCGTTCCGAAATCTTCATCAACGAGCTTCATAAAGGCTGGTTCAATTCTGACAACAGCATGCTTAAAAGCACCACCGTCCAGATGGTCCGGTATCAGCTGCAAATCCTTCACAGCCTACGAATTCTGGACCGCCCCGCCGAATACAATGCCCATCTGGCATTGCGCCGCCGCTATGATGAAGCCAGTGCCGAATATGAATTGCACAAACGGTTTGCCATCATTCAGCGGAAACTTGATGAACTGCACGGCATTTTGACGCCGTACCAGAAATTAAACCATGCCCAAAAGGCCCAGCGATTAATTATGATGGAGGTTTTTTTGCTTTCTTTATTTCCTCTGCCCCACCTTGTAAAATTAATTGTCCCAAAAATATTGACATTCTTGGCAAATATGTGATTATATAATTGATTTGTTATTCATTTGGCTTTATTTTTTTTTGCGGAGGGGAACAGAATTGGCCGAGTATCAAATCAGCTTAATCAATGTGTCTAAAGACTACGACGGCACCGAAGCCATTAAAGACATCACTTTGCATATCCGCAAAAATGAGTTTTTAACCATGCTCGGCCCCAGTGGGTGCGGTAAAACGACCACGCTTCGGATTATCGGCGGATTTGAATACCCTACCAAAGGAGAAATTTTGTTCGACGGCGTGAATATCAATAACCTTCCGCCCTATCGCCGGAAGGTGAATACCGTATTCCAAAAATATGCCCTTTTCCCGCATATGAATGTTTATGAGAACATCGCCTTTGGGTTGAAAATAAAAAAACTGGACAAACGGGAGATCGACGAAAAAGTCGGCCGTATGTTGGAGTTGGTCAGCCTTTCCGGTTACGAACGTAGGGCCGTCAACTCCTTAAGCGGCGGCCAACAACAACGGATCGCCATTGCCAGGGCCCTGGTCAACGAGCCTGAAGTATTATTGCTGGACGAGCCGTTGGGTGCCCTTGACTTGAAACTCCGTAAGGACATGCAGCTGGAGCTGAAAGCAATGCAAAAACGGCTGGGCATTACCTTCATCTATGTCACCCATGACCAGGAAGAAGCGTTGACCATGTCCGACACCATTGTGGTCATGAACAAAGGCCGGATCCAGCAGACCGGAACCCCGGAATCCATTTACAATGAACCGGTCAACTCCTTTGTGGCCGGATTTATCGGCGAAAGCAATATCGTCGATGGCATCATGCTCGAAGATTTCAAAGTCGAAATCCTTGGCAAAGCCATCACCTGTTCCGACAAAGGCTTTGCCAGAAACGAACCGGTGGATGTGGTCATCCGCCCAGAGGACCTAAAGATCGTCGATGAAGACCAAGGCATTTTCAACGGCGTCGTCAAATCCGTAACCTTCAAAGGCGTCCATTATGAGATGATGGTCGAAGCCCACGGCGTGGACTGGATCATTCACAGTACCCGTTCACGTCCGGTTGCCGCCAATGTTGGTTTAAAGGTGGACCCGTACGATATACACATCATGAAAAAGGTGAGGGGATAATGAAAAAAACCTGGGCCGCTTATCCCTATATATTTTGGATCATCATTTTCACCATCGTTCCTATGGGGTTGTTGATATATTTCAGCATTACCGTGAAAACCCCGACAGGAACGATTATTTCCATGGACAACTTTCGACGTTTCACCGAGCCCATTTACCTGAAAGTCTTGGCCCGTTCGTTAACGTTGGCCGCCATCAGCACCGTTTGTTGCTTATTGCTCGGGTATCCGGCGGCTCTTTTTCTTTCCAGCCGGGATTTACGCCACAAAAATACCATGGTGCTGCTGATGGTTCTTCCCATGTGGATGAACTTCCTGCTGAGAACCTATGCCTGGTTGACGTTGCTGGAGCGGAAAGGTTTGATCAACACGCTTCTCGGGAAAATCGGCATCCCCCCGTTGAACCTGCTTTATAACGACTTTGCCGTCGTTCTGGGGATGGTCTATAACTTCCTCCCCTTTATGGTGCTGCCGATTTATTCTGTCCTCAGCAAAATCGATCACAGTTTAATCGAAGCCGCCGAAGATTTGGGCGCCGATCCGCTCAGAACTTTTTTAAAGGTACGGCTTCCGTTAAGCCTTCCCGGCGTCATGTCCGGCATCACCATGGTCTTTATGCCGGCGGTCACTACCTTCGTTATCTCCCGGCTGTTGGGGGGCGGACAATACACCCTCATCGGCAACTTGATCGAACAACAATTTTTAACCGTCGGCGACTGGAACTTCGGGTCAGCCATATCCCTGATGATGATGTTGATTATTCTCATCGGTATGGGATTCACCTCACGCTATGAAAAAGAACAGGAGGGCGGTGGATTATGGTAAAATACTTTCTCAAACGTGGTTACCTTTTTCTGCTCTATGCTTTCCTGTATGCACCCATCATCGTCCTGGCGTTTTATTCGTTTAACAGTTCCCGTTCCCGGGGAACCTGGGACGGTTTTTCGTTGAAATGGTATATCCAGATGTTTCAGGATCGCCAAATCCTGACCTCCCTCTATTATTCTCTGATTATCGGGATTATCTCATCGGTGGTCGCGACGATCATCGGGACCATGGCGGCTTTCGGCATCAATAATATGAGCCCCCTGCCCCGGGCAACAGTGATGAACCTCACGTATTTACCGGTGCTTAACCCGGATATCGTCACGGGCATCTCCTTTATGCTGTTATTCATTTTTGTCCGTTTGAAACTGGGATTCATTACCCTATTGCTGTCCCATATCACGTTTAACATTCCTTATGTGATTTTGTCGGTATTGCCCAGGATTAAACAGTTGGACAAAAGCATGTACGAAGCCGCATTGGATTTGGGAGCCACACCGGCCATTGCTTTTCGGAAAGTCATCCTTCCGGAGATTATGCCCGGTGTCATCACCGGATTATTGCTGGCCTTCACCTTGTCTCTGGATGATTTCGTCATCAGCTTCTTCAATACCGGGTCCGGCGTATCCACTTTGTCGATTACCATTTACTCCATGGCCCGGAGGGGCATCAATCCCAAAATCAATGCCTTGTCCACGTTGATGTTCGTCAGCATCCTGACCCTGTTGGTCATTATCAACCTGATGATGTCCAGGCAAAAAAATTCAAAAGAGAAAGAATCCAAAGAAGTTTTATAAATAAAATACATTCCAAAAATCTAAGGAGGCGGTGTCATTTTGAAAAAAGGGTTTTTCAGGATTTTAATGGTGGTTCTCTGCATTTCTGTCCTTGCCGTAGGATGCGGCAAAAAAAATCAGGTGGAGCTCAATGTGTACAACTGGGGTGACTACATCGACGAATCCGTGCTCCAGGAATTTGAGAAAAAATACAACATCAAGATCAACTATGACACATTTACCACCAACGAAGACATGTATGTTAAAGTGAAAGCCGGCGGCAGCCACTATGATATCTTGATCCCATCCGATTACATGATTAAACGCATGATCGATGAAGGTATGTTGGAAAAGCTGGATATGTCTAACATCCCCAATTACAAATATATTGACAGCAAATTTAAAAATCTGGAGTATGACCCGAACAACGAGTACTCCGTGCCTTATATGTGGGGCACTGTCGGCATCCTCTATAACAAGAAAATGGTCAGTGAAAAACCGACCAGTTGGAAAGTGCTTTGGGATAAAAAATATGCCAAGCAAATCCTGATGATGGACAGCCAAAGGGACAGTATCGGGATCACTTTGAAAATGCTGGGTTATTCCTTAAACAGCAAAAATCCTGATGAACTCGAACAAGCGAAACAGGCTTTGATCGAACAAAAACCGTTAGTTTTGGCTTATGTCGTCGACGAAGTGAAAGATAAAATGATTGCCGGCGAAGCCGCCCTGGCCGTCGTCTGGTCCGGCGATGCCGTCTACTGCATCAGGGAAAATCCGGATCTCGATTATGTGATACCGGAAGAAGGATCAAACCTTTGGTTCGATGCTATCGTCATCCCCAAAGGCACGCAACATAAAAAAGAAGCCGAAATGTTCATCAACTTCCTTTGTGAAACCGACATTGCTTATCGGAACGCCGATTATATCGGATATTCTTCGCCCCATACCGAAGCGGTCAAACGTCTTCCGAAAGAGATCACTTCCAGCCGTCATGCCTATCCGCAGGAGGAAGACTTGAAAAAATGCGAAGTCTTCGTTGACCTCGGCAGTATTCTCAAAGAATTCGACCGGATTTGGACCGAAGTTAAATCTCACTGAATAAAAAAATCCCCGCAAGGGGATTTTTTTATTGACTGATGTCCGCCATATCTTATACCTGAAACTCTTTCTCCAGTTTCCGATGGGTAAACCGTTTCGTCTTATTGGCGTAGTCTTCAACAATGTGGCCGTGGCCGATTAATTTATATTTGTAAATAACCAATCCCTCCAAGCCCACCGGGCCCCGGGCATGGATCTTATTGGTGCTGATGCCTACTTCCGCCCCCAGCCCGTATTTGAAGCCGTCGCTGAACCGGGTGGAACAGTTCCAAAAAACGTTGCCCGAATCCACCAGCTCCATAAACTTACCGGCCGCAGCCGCATTTTCGGTGATAATGGCATCGGTATGGCCCGAGCCATAGGTATTAATATGTTCGATGGCCTGTTCCAAGTTGTCAACAACCCGGATGGAGAGTTTATAATCCAAATACTCGGTTTTCCAGTCCGTTTCCGTTGCTTCCGCCACCGGGATGATCCGGCAAGTCTCCGGACAACCGACAATTTCAACTTGTTTTACATCCAACGCCGCTTTAAGCTCCGGCAGAAAAGTTGCGGCAATCTTCCGGTGGACCAGTACCGTTTCAGTAGCGTTACAGACGGCCACATATTGGGTCTTCGCATCCACCACGATCCGGATCGCCATCTCCGGATCGGCCGCCTCATCCACATAACAATGGCAAATACCGTCGGCATGGCCCAATACCGGAATATTGGAATGGTCCATGATATAACGGACAAATTCGTTGGAACCCCGTGGGATAATCAGGTCCACTTCCTGGTCCAGTTTTAACAGTTCATTGACATCATCGCGGGTTTCCAGCAATTGAATCCATCCGGCGGGTATGCCTGCACCTTCACTGGCCTCCCGGATAATTTCGGTTAAAATCCGATTAGTGCGTTTCGCTTCACTGCCGCCTTTTAACAACACGGCATTGCCGCTTTTCAAGCATAATGTGGATATTTGGACCAAAGCGTCCGGCCGGGACTCAAAGATAACGCCAATGACGCCGATGGGGCAGCTAACCCGGTACAATTCCAAACCTTGGTCCAGTTCCGTCGCCATCAGGGTATTGCCCACAGGATCCGGCAGCCGGATCAGGCTTTCAATCCCGTCAATCACATCATCCAGTTTCCGCCCATCGAACTTCAGCCGTTTTTGGAGGGGCATCGCCAAATTTTCCCGACAGCTTTGTTCCACATCCGCCTCATTGGCTTGAAAAATTTCCAAGCGGCGTTGGTCCAACAAAGCAGCGATCTCTTTCAACGCCTTATTTTTAACTTCAGTCGGGACTGCTGCCAGTTGAAACGACGCTTGTTTCGCCTTCTGTGCCAATTGTTCAATGTTCATCATATCACCATGTCTCATTTTTATAATCATCATACTACAGACTTCAGTTTACCGCAACCAACGTTTCAAAAGGACGCAAATATAGAATATTTTTTTGATTGTTTTCATTTTATTTGACTTTAATCGCAGATTTTTTAACTTTTAAACCCGGGAATTAAATGTTAATATTAGTTAGACGGGTTTTAATCCGATGAAAAATTGAAAGGTGATTTCACATGAGATTAGGCGTACGCGCCCATGATTTTGGCAAACTCCCCGTGGAGGAATTGGCGGCCGCCATCGCCGCAAAAGGTTTTACCAGTATCCAGCTGGCACTGGCCAAGGCCATTCCCAATATCGACACTTCCCTGGGGAGGCTCAGCCCGGGCCTAGCTAACTATATCGGCGAAACTTTCCACAAACACGGGATTCACATCGCAGTCCTGGGATGTTACATCAATCCGGTTCATCCCGACCCCGATGAACGCCGGAAAGTTTTGGCCCGGTTTAAAGAACATATCCGGATGGCACGGGATTTCGGCTGCAGCATCGTAGCCACGGAAACCGGTTCCGCCAATGCCGATTGTTCTTTCCATCCGGACAACCCCAGCCCTAAAATGCTGCAGGAACTCATCGGCAATGTGGCCCAACTGGTGGAAGAAGCCGAAAAATTCGGAGTTTTTGTCTGCATTGAGGGAGTGACCCACCATACCATGTCCACGCCTCAAAAAATTCGACAGGTTTTGGACGCGGTGGACTCCCCCAATTTACAGGTTCTGTTCGATCCGGTGAACTTGACTCCGGGCGATAATCCTCAGTCCTACCGGACCATCCTCCAGGAATCGCTGGAATTATTCGGAGACAGGATATTTATCCTCCATGCAAAAGATTTTACCGTCGAAAACGGGAGCAAAAAAACCGTGCCTATCGGACGGGGCTTGATGGACTGGGAATATATTCTCAAAGAAGTATTGCTTCGGAAACCATATCTTGAGATTTTGGTCGAAGACAACAAACCGGATACCATTATGGAAAGTGCCGGACACATTCAAGACGTATTAACCAAACTTGCAATCCGCTAATGAGGGGATTGATAGCGATGTTCGTTGCCTCCGACGGAAGTGGTGATTTTAAAACGATTCAGCAAGCCATCGATGCGATCCCGGACGATAATTCCCAACCGGTGGTCATCTATATAAAAAAGGGAATATACCGGGAGAAAGTCTTTATCGACAAGCCGCGGATCCGTCTTATCGGCGAAGATCCTCGCCATACCGTTATTACCTATGACGATTATGCCAAAAAACTTCTTCCCAACGGCGAACCGATGAATACGTTAAACACCTATAGCTGTTATATCGGAGGACACGACTTTGTCGCCGAAAATATCACTTTTGCCAATACCGCCGGAAGCGGACATATCGTCGGACAGGCTATCGCCGCCTATGTGGACGCCGATAGGGCCGTCTTTAAAAACTGCTGGTTTCTCGGATGCCAGGATACCTTGTTTACCGGTCCCGTTCCCCGGGATCCCTTACCGGTCAACATCCGCCTAACCCATCCGGTCCTCGGCTACGGCAAAAAAATTACCGGCCCGGTCCGGCAATATTATGAATCCTGTTACATCGAAGGAGACGTGGATTATATTTTCGGTTCTGCCACCGCCGTCTTCAACCGGTGTACCCTTGCCACCAAGGACCGGAAAAAACCGGTGAACGGCTACATTACAGCGGCTTCCACCTCCGCCCAAACTCCTTTCGGTTATGTCTTCCTCAACTGCACTCTGAAAGGGAGCGCCGGCCCCAACTCCGTCTACCTGGGGCGTCCCTGGCGCAACCATGCCAAAGTGGCTTTTCTCCGCTGCTGGATGGGAGAACAAATCATCGTTGAAGGCTGGCACAATTGGAATAAGCCTGACGCCGAACATACCGTCTGCTTTGCGGAATATCAGAACGAAGGCCCCGGGGCAAACAGCGAAAACCGGGCCAAATGGGCAAAAATCCTGACGGATGAAGAAGCGAAAGCCTATACCATCGAAAATATCTTCTCCGGATGGCGCCCGGATCGGGAATGAACGGTTCAGTATGGCGTATATCAAAGGGGGTTGCATCGTCCCACAGCTTGACGACGTGCAACCCCCTCATTGATTTCATTCTTTCTTCCATCGTTTCAAATACGGTAAATGCTGATTCAGAAGCGTTCGAGCCTCCGCTTCGCTCATTCCTTTTTGCGTCATAAACGGCACGCAAATATCGATCATTTCTTCCATGGTAATATTGGGCTGTTTAAACTCCCCACCCTCATAACAATAATGGCAATACTCCACATTTTTTGAACCGTCTTTTTCAGTGCCGTATGCCTCCTCCGTCAACGGCATACCGCAGCTTTGGCAGAATTTCTCCATTGCCTTGTCCTCCTTTTTGGCTCCCATTATATAACCGGAAACAAGACAACATTATGTCATATTTATGAGGGTTATTGATAAATTTTCAAAATATCAGCGGCCATTTCCCGAACGCTTTCCCGAACCCATTCCGGTTTAAGGACTTCGACTTTGCTACCGAAACTGAGCAGATAACCGATAACCCATTCTCCTTTCGGATAAGTAACTTTGACAAGACAGTCATGCTGATCAACGGTAACATTTTCGATTCCAAACCATTCAACGACCAGCGATTCCATCGAAGGATCAAACCGCAATAATAATTCAACGGTATTTTGGGGAGCGTGCCACTCCCGCTTCCACGGAAGGTTTTCAAGGTTTACCGGATGCCTTTGAAATTCTTCCGATTCCATGGTTATCTCTTTCATCCGGTTCAACTTAAAAAGGCGAAAGGCCTTCTTTTCGCAACAAAAAGCATACAAATACCAATGATAACCTTTAAGGCAGCGATATCCCGGTAAATAGTCCGTAAAGAAACCTCAAACCGCTCCGCCAACTCCCGGGCCTGAACCCGCCGTCTGTTCACCAAAATCATTAAAATGGAAATCATTCGATCCAGTTTCATTTGATGTTCCTTTATCCCCAATATAGGAATATTATACCATGTTCCTACATCAACAATATGATACAGTACAAAACGCAAATGAATATTTTATCTATATATTAATATTTTGTAAATATTGTAAAATTTAACTATATACTGGAAGGAAAATGTATTTATTATCAAATGATGCTTTATTTAACCAGATAAAAGGGAGAATCTAATGAATAAGCGGAATTTATTGTTTTTTCTATATTATTTACAGTAACTATCAGAACCTTTGGTGCACCAATCCTTTATCAGTAGGATTGGAAATCTGGCTTGGAAAAGTTATTCGTCAGGAAAACATTACACTAAACAGAAAATCATATATGGCATGGTATATCGAATATGAGTATAAAACGAATGACGATTTTGAATATTATTTTAACAAATATTGGTTTGTTCCCTATATCGGCATCGTCAAAGTCGAAGAAATCGGAGAAGAAAATGGGATAGTGACTTATGAACTCAAAGCGTCCCCCGTTTCAACCAAATACGAACCGTTTTCTCTGCCCGAACTACTAAAATAGAAGGTAGAGGCCAATTCCAAAGGGAAAAATCAATCCTATCGCTATGCTTATCAAGGATATCAAAAAGCCCGGAAGATTACTCCGGGCTTCTTTATTGATTGATTTAACATTCTTCAGATGAGATTAGAAGTTAAACCCACTGACTCCCCGGGTTATCTCCACCGTCCGGCCGGTTTGATCAACCGCCACGGCATCCACGATCACGGAATAATACGATCCGGTTGATAACCCTTTACCGGCCAGGCTATAGCTGTCCATCTTCAACAGATCCGCTCCGCTGTTAAATCGTTTCTCTTGATAGTTTGAATCTGCATAAACCGTCACCCGATAACCGCTGGCTTCGTTGAGCCGCTTCCAGGACAGAGTTTGGGTTTCGGCATTGTATTGAATACCGGTAGGATAACTTTTGAGCACCTCTCCCAATGAAACCGTAACCGCCGGAAATTCATGGATAATCGTTGCACCGTTCCACGCAACAATCTTGAACGAATATTTTCCACCTTCATGAATCATGGGTAACTCTTCATCCAGATCCATATACGCTTCGGGATTATTCCAGTTAAAGGTTCCATCGTTATTGGGGTTTACTGTTTCCGTGTTCCAAATCTCTGCATTTTCAAGTTCAACACAATTTATCGTATATTTCGTTGCACCAGACACTTTAGTCCAGTTCAAGTAGAAATAAGCCGTCTTTTCGGTTAACGCAGGATTTCCCGAACCGGTTTCATCGGATTTGCTCTGCATGATAACGCCGATGGCATTTTTCACTTCGTAAACAGGCGTTTTGGAACCGCCACCGCCGCAACCTGCTAAACCCAAGGCGACTAACGCCATAAATACCGGAAGAAAAGCTTTAGCCAATTTTTTTATCATCTTCTACACCTTCTCCTTAAAATAATCCTTTCGGATCAGCCGTCGTAGTGATAGCTTCCGTCCATACCGCCGTTTCCCCAATACCATTCACAGCTACGACCTTAATAATATAAGACTGTTCGGGCACAAGGCCGGTCACCGAATACTCGGTGGAATCTGCCGCGATATTCAAAGACCAGAGTACCTGGTGATCCTCAGCATTCAATACGTCAATCCGGTAGCTGCTTTCATTGTCAGCTTGGTCAACCCAGCTCAGGTTAACCCGTCCGGCAGAAATGATTTTCCAGGTAAGGCCGGCAGGTGCCATTGGGAAATCCGGTGTGCTCAGCGTGAAACTGGCCGAATAATTGGAGGCTCCATACACATTCACCGCTTTAATCCTGTATTGGTACTCCGTGTTCGGTTTCAGTCCGAGATTGGCCGCGCTGAACGTCGTCGAATACTGGGTCTGATCTCCGGCCGGATTGGCCACGACGGCCCACTCCGCATCCTTTTCCCGTTGTTCCAGCTCATACCATTCTGCACCGGCCACCTTATTCCAGCTGAACTCCAAATTGGATCCACCCACGATTACGGTTAATCCGGTCGGAGCAGACGGCACCGCAGCCGTTGCATCGGCCGGTACTGCACTTGCCCATACTTTATTGCTGTAATTTCGTGAGCTGTCATAAGCAAATACCGAGTAATAATAGATTGTACCATTGATCAATCCGTCATCGGTAACATTAGTTGCCGGACCGTCATACACCAAAATACCATCCCAGGGATCAAACGGTACGGATCCGGCTTTCCGGAGAACCCGAACTCCGGCATTGCCCGACGGATTCGTCCAAGCGAGGACCACTCGGTTGGAATCAGGTAGGGCACTCAATTCCCTGACGGGTTCAGGAGAAGCCGTATCTCCTTCGGTTAAGTAAGTAACCTTTAACACCGGCCGTTTGGCTGGATCAGCCTCGGCCAATCCGTAAAATTCGATGCCATCTCCCAAATACCACGCATTCGGGTTATCAATGGTTAAGAACCATCCTTGATTGGGCTTTCCGCTTAACCAGGCTTTGACTGAAGCCGTAACATCCAATTGAATTTGATTTTCCCCTGCCAATTCGAATAAAGCCGGGACAAACTCAAAGGAATCCACCGGGAGAGAACCCTCCAATAAGCCGGTAATGTCGGACGCATCCTTCTTCCAGGGTCTATCCATCCCCGGACGGTGATCGCGGTACCGGAAATCCAACCCGTTCCGAACACCGTCTATACCAAAGCAAGGTGCACCGTAATTATCCGGGTCGGTGATGGTATAAAGTTTAAAACCACGCGGTGCAAACCGGTTGCCGGTGATCTCCTTCACGGTAAGTACCAGCTTCGCTTGGGCGATCTTGGCATTTTCCGGAATTTGCCCTGCGCCGGAACCGATAATATTGGGATAGTAAAGCCAGATATCGGATATTTGCCCGCTGTTCCCTTTAGCTAAAAGCAAGGTGGCACTGTTATATTTGATCGATAAATCATTCCGGAACCCCTGGGCAGTCTTCAAATGCCCCGGCGCGTTCTCCCCTTGATTTGCATCAGGACGGCTAATCAACGTGGTACTGAGAATCCGATAGTTGGCGCTGGCTGTATCGCTGGGTTTCCACCATTCCTGGAATGCTTTGGCTTTTAAAGTCATGTCCTTCTCAATGATGATCGGTTTTCCGTCGTAAAGGGCGGACTGTTCGTCAGGCTCCGTTCCGTCGGTCGTATAACGAATCTGAGCCTCAGCTGTTGCACAATGGATGGTCACCGCCAAAGCATTGTTATAATCGCCGCCCGGCGCGCTGAAGATCGGGGTTGCTACCGGTTGCCGGTCATCATCGACAATGATACAAATGCCTTGTTCTTTCGCAATGAGCGCATTCTCTGAAACATTACTTAGGATCACATAGAACGTCTCATCCAATTCCTTTTGCGTATCGCCATAAACCGTCACCGTAACGGTTTTCGAAGTTTCTCCGCTTGCAAACGTCAGGCTGCCGCTGACTGCTACATAATCATTGTCTGCAACAGTCGCAGTCCCGTCCCTCGTTGTATAATCCACAGTCACCGGTTCATCCACAGCCTTCGAGAGCGTAACGGTGAAGACGGCTTCCGTCAGGCCGCTGTCGCCTTCAGTCACCTCAACATCATTGATGCTTAGATTCGGCAACGAAGGGGCCAAGCTCTTCACAATCACAAAATATCCGCAAACTCCGCTGGACGTCCCATTGGCCCCAAGCGTAACGGTATCTCCGGCTTTAAAGTCCTTCGCAAAAATACTATAAGTTAACGTCCGCGTCCCGTCATGAGAAGTGATATCATCATTGGTATCGCTCCAGCCCCCGCTTGTAAACCATGACGGTTTGGAGGTCACCCGGTCATCAAATGCAACATAAACGGTTGCCGCTGCATTGACTTTGAAGGTAACCAACGGGTTATGGGGGGCCGATTTGGAATCATTGGCCGTCTTAATCCAATCGCATCCTCGATAAGTATCAGGCAGGGTTAAAATCTGGTAGGTCCGATCACCGTAAAATTCCTTACCGACCTGGAGATCACTTTGGATGGACCAATCTGCTTTATTTTCCGTATCAAGAACCACCAGATTGGAGATTAACTTAAACACCGGCGTGGCACTGATTTCCGCTGAATCGCCGCTTTCGCCTGCAGCATTAACTGCGGATACCACATAATAATAAGTCGTCCCGTTCTTCAAGCCGGTATCGGTATAGCTTAGCCCAGTCAGGCCGGTTTGAATCTCCATATACGGCCCACCGGGGCTCGTTGCCCGTTTCACATTATAACTGACAGCATCCAACGATTCCGACCAACTTAAGGTAACCTGTTCATGATCGGCCGTTGCCGTTAGATTCGTCGGTGCCGGAGGTGGTGCCAGATAAGGTGTTGCTGCCACTTCGGAAGATTTGGGGCTTTCACCCCCGTCATTGACAGCCGTTACTACATAATAATACGTTGTGCCATTGGTCACTCCGGTATCCAGATAACCGGTCGTCGTAAGTCCGCTTTGAATCGTGTCATAAGGACCGCCGGAGGTGGTGGAACGCATCACCTTATACCCATTGGCTCCGGGCGAAGCATCCCAGCTCAAATAGACCTTGGTATTTCCAACCGTTGCTTTAAGATTGCTTGGCGCTGCCGGTGCCGATGGTGCCTGAGGCGTTGCAATAACCTGATTCGAGTTGGCACTTTCTCCCGCATAGTTTACTGCGGTCACTACATAATAATAGGTTTTTCCGTTTTCCACTTCCGTATCGGTATAGCTGGTTAAGGTTACCGATTTAACGGTTATATAAGGCCCGCCGTTTGACTCGGCCCGTTTTACATTATAACTGCTGGCATCGGAAGTCCCTGTCCATTGTAAAGTAACTTTTTTATTGCCGCTCGTTGCCGTCAAATTGGTCGGCGCAGCCGGCGCAACTTTTACGGAAGCCGGATTATAATTTAGAATTTTTTGTTTTAATGCTGTATTCACATCATAGGAAGCATCATCCGCATCAGTGAACGTCCATTTAAAATCGCCGCCGTTAACCCTTCCTGCATATTTAGTAACAATAGCCGGTACATCTTCCGGAGCATCGGGTGTATATGTGTACATCGTTGAAGCAGTATCGAAATTATTATAAGTATTTCCGCCGCTCACCGTTTTATAGGTAGTCGGAACCTGCTCATTCCTGGTTGTAGCTAAATATGCATCAAAATGCACCGGATCTTGGGTATGATAGATCAGTCTGGTGGCCCCTACAACGATGTTATTATAAGCTTTTATCATTCCGCCGGGTTCGCCCGAGAAAGTACCTTTACTGTCATAATAAATATCCGTACCCTGTTTGGAAATGAGCATCGGGTATTTACAATTTCTAAAGTAATTGGCCTCGACAAACGCTGATCCGCCGGTAGTGTTACCGACTCCATATTTTGAAACACCGTCATAGTAGTTATTATAAATATGAATAGTACCGGTCCTGATCCGCGGGTGTCTTGAATCTGAATGATCAAACCAGTTATGATGATAGGTTACAAAAAATTCCGAAGATTCACCCAGGCCGCATAATGATGCCTTGCCCGAATCCCAGAAATGATTGTATGAAAATGTGACAAAATTTGATTTCTTGACATCAAGGGATCCGTCGCCTTTAACCTGGTCAGAATCACTTCCAGGTTTTCCATAGAAAAAGTCAACATTATGAACCCAAATATTTTCATTGCCGGTATCCAGTGAAACCCCGTCATCCGGAAATAACATCATTCCCAGATTTCTAACCTCAACATTATGGGCATCTCGAATCAATATTCCCCACCCATAAGCCGTTGCATCTTCTCCGACGCCTTCAAAAGTGACGTTATAACAACCTTTGAGTTGAATATATCCGCTGCTGTTAAGCCCGGTTATATGGGAATCCTTGACTTGCCCGATCATCCGAAAAATCAGGGGCGTCTTATCATAACCTTTCTGCCGGGCTGCTAAAATATTAACCAAACCCGTGCAAGTGGTTGTTTTCCCTTTTGAATCAGTAATAACATCTAAGGTGACTGTATTGGCAGTCTCCGGAGTAATATAGACAATTTGGGCATTCTCCGGGACCGTTCCGTCATCATTATATCCGCCGGAACCGGTCTTCATCGGAGACAAAGGAGAAAAAGCAAAGCCTTCCCTGGTATGGGCCTTAACATTAAGGGACGGAGTCACCGCCGCTGCTGAAGAAATTTCCGTCCCTTCCTTTGTAGGAACGACTTTGATCACATAATCTCCTGCTGCCAGCCCCAGCACATCGACTCTGAAATGTAACGGATATTCCCTGACCAGTAAAGCGTCAACTTTAACATATTGATCATCTGGCGCCGTCGCAAGTTTACAGTACACATTATAGCCGGTCGCATCGGTTACCGGAGTCCATTCCGCATAAGCCGACTCCAGCCATCCTCCGGTTTTTGTAAAGGAGACGGCACTTGCAGCCAAAGCTGTATGGTTATTTTCAAGGTTCATCATACCGGTTATCATGGCCGATGCTGCCATAAGCAATACTAACCACCATACCGTTCGCAACTCCCGTGAAATGGATTTACTTCTCTGTTCGCTTCTTCGCATCCCATCCACCCCTAGATTAATAATTACCTTTTGGTCAAACATACGTATATATATACAATAAATTTATTTAATTGTAACATATTTATAATCTCTAAACAACGTATAATATTACCGTCTTTTCAGCGCCACTATATATATCCCACGCTATAACTTAATTCCCAATTATTAAAGTATTTTTGTACGTACCATTTGCCCGGCCAAACCCAATAGAAAAACCTCCCGAAGGAGGTTTCATTGTGTATCTTTATGCTACCATTGAATTTTCTCATAAAAACCGTCGGTATATTGGGTTAACGGCACATCATATTGCTGCATGTTGATGAATTCATAACAGGCAGACCGGATCCGAAGGGCCTGAGTGCCGGCGTTCATATCCCCTTCCGCCAAGCCTTTCCCCAGTGGAACATTGTTGGGTATCTCCAACGAATGCTCCACATGCCGGGAAAAGCCGCCATCCGGTTTCAGATACCGTTTCAAATTCTCAAAGGTAATCTCGATAATCTCCTCCGCTTCTTCAAGCGGATAAGGCCCAATCACCGGTTTTAAAGCGCACAATAAATCCATAGGATTTCTGGTCCAGCACATATCTTCGGAAACATCCTCCCGAAGAGTATAAAGAAGATATCGATAAATCCGTTCCGGCCGGGGCAGCGTTTTCTGAAAACTGCCGTATAACAAGGCCAATTTAAAGGCACCTGATATCTTAATATACGGCCGGCCGTCGCCCCACATCCCGGTTTCCGGATCCTGATGTTCCTCAAGATACTTCCATAAATAATCCATGTATTCTTTCCGTTCATTCTCCGGAAGCTGCCGCAGGAAAACCCCAGCCGCCTGAAGATTGTCGCAGGCCATCCAGGCATAATCCCAGGGACGCTCATCGATCCACTGTTTAAAGGCAGCTAACGACTGCAAATGCGGAGGCAATGACTGCCTCCCTGAGCTACCGGGAAGGGGATAAAGAGGTTTTGCGCCTAAGAGCCGCAAACTGCCGGCACTGTACATGACTGCCCGTCCCACCATCCGGTCAACTTCCCGCATCCGGTTATGGGGATCATAAAAGTAACCCTCCGGCGTCTGACGCTTTTGAAAAAAGGCAATCAATTGCTGCCGCATCAGCTCCGGCATACTCCCTAACAAACGGGACCGTTGCAAAATGCTCAACGCCTGGGCTGTGGATTCGATATCCGGTTGAAATTGCGGGTCTGTCCGGGAACTACGGGCATAATAAAACCCGCCGTATTCCGGCGCATACTGGCCGGCGAGCCAAGTATAAAACCCTTCATATAATTTGTCAAACTTTTTCAAACGTTCCAATAAAACCTGACTGTCCAGCATTAACTCCTCCTTCGGCGACGAAACAGACGAAATATCTTTAATTCAATAGCTTGTCCCTCATGCTTTACCATGAATTATACCGCTTTGACCGACAGATATCCGTACATTTTTTATCCAACTTCGCCGTTTCCTCTTATATTTTGTCAACCCAGGTTATTTCCAGGAAAACCGGACTTCTTTCCCTTCCAATTTGGCTTTGAGCATCCGCCGCAGAATGCCGTCGAATAGACCCGCTCCGCGGTCCACCTTCAATTCGGTCACTTGCCGCACCCGAATTATGCCGGCCAAAGTATCCGGATCCATCATGACATGCAACGCGGCGCCTACCCGGCCGGAACAGGACAGTTTCAGCAAGTGATGATATTCGCCCTCAAAATCGACAACAGCATCCATCCCACCCGGATCATCCCTAAATGCCAAATGTTGTACCTGATGCAACGTCACCCGAAGATGATCGCCGGATACCGTTTGAGGCAATACTCGGTTAAGTGCCACCTGAATCAATGTATCCAAATTGTCTTTGGTCAACACGACATGTCCGGCGGGAGCGACTTCCGGCCAATATGCTTTGCCGGCCAACATCTTATCCAAAACCCGAGCCACCAATGCATTGATCGTTGCATTCAACCGGTAGAGACGCAAAGAATTCACCCGGTTTATTTCCACTCCCAGCTTCTGCTCCTCGGCCGAAATCAGGCCGGTTCCTTCCAAAGATACTTCGCCACTCTCGGTGAGCGCAATAAAACCTTTCTGATACCCCGCCTGAAATTCACAATCCAGCATAAACCGGGAGGTTTGCCAATCCATAGCAAACCGGTTCAACCGGGTCATTGTAATCCGTATACCATCCCCGGCAAACTCCCGCCCCACCACCTTTTGGGCCAATATCTTTTCCAGCAACGATACCGCCAGATCCTGATTAAATGGGAGCAACCGCTCTTCCGCCGCCGCCTGGTCGCCTCCGTTCATCACGGCCACCAGGATCAGTCCGGCCAATATGCCTCGAAGCATCCGCCGAATGGGTTTAATATGTTCCAAAGACTACCACCTCATAATTTAGAACGCCTTTAATTCCGTTCCGCCAATATTCCACATCAAAACGGATTTACCTTTAAGTAATTCCATACATTTCAGGCAAAAGCCCTTTACTCTCAGGACCACTGTGATACAATGAAAAGGAAAACATTGTTAAACAGGAGGAAAAGCCATGACTGAAAGCATTCGGCAAATTGCCGTCCGCATCCGCGAAGTCCGGGAAAACAGCGGTTTGAGTCCGGACGATGTAGCGGTTGAATTGAAGATATCCCCCGAAATATACCGGCAATATGAAGCCGCCGAGCGGGATATTTCCCATCAGCACACTTTATGAGATGGCCCGGATTTTCCATGTGGATCTCACCGAATTGCTCACCGGTACCTCCCCCAAACTGCACAGTTTTTGTCTGGTAAGAGAAGGAGAAGGCGTCCAAGTGGAGCGCTACCCGGGCTATAAATTTGAAAGCCTGGCGTTTAACTTCATCAATAAAAAAATTGAACCCCTCCTGGTCACCGTCGAACCGGAAAACCAAAACCATATCAGCTTGGTAACCCACGACGGACAGGAGTTCAATTATGTATTGGAAGGGACCATTAGAGTGATTTTAGGCGGACATGAAATCGAAATGAAACGCGGGGATGCGCTTTATTTCGACCCTGCGATTCCCCACGGCCAAATCGCAGTGAACGATACAGCCAAATTCCTTACGATTATCCTGCACAAGTAATAATACATTGATATAAGGAGCATACCACCGATGTTAGAGAAATTTCTTCCACGTCAACACTTCGATTCATATGAAGACTTCAAAGCCAATTACCGGGTTAATATCCTCGATAACTTTAATTTCGCTTACGATGTCGTCGATGACTGGGCTGAAACCCGGCCGGAAAAAACCGCTTTAGTATGGTGCAATGACCATGGCGAAGAGCGGATTTTTTCATTTGGCCAACTGAAACAGTTAAGCAATCAGGCAGCCAACTTTTTTAAATGTTACGGTATCCGCAAAGGCGATCCCGTCCTCCTGTTGCTCAAACGCCGCTGGCATTATTGGGTCTGCATGTTGGGCCTTCACAAACTGGGCGCCATTGCCATCCCTGCGACCATCCAACTGACCAAAAAAGATATTGTCTACCGTAACAATACGGCTTCGGTAAAAATGATCGTTTCCATCGACGAACCGGATATCGTCTGCAATATCGAAGCGGCGCTCCCCGTGAAGGCTGGATCAACTTCGATGCGGAACTCCGAAACGCTTCCCCTGTTTGGGAGCGACCTACGGGAAACGAATCCGCCGGCGGCGAAGACCCTATGTTGATGTATTTCACCTCCGGCACCACCGGTATGCCCAAGATCGTATTGCATGATTTCAATTATCCCCTGGGCCATATTGTCACTGCCCGTTACTGGCAGAGACTGCCCGAAGAAGGCTTACATCTTACCGTCGCCGAAACCGACTGGGCCAAAGCCGCCTGGGGAAAACTTTACGGCCAGTGGCTCTGCGGTGTAAGCATATTTGTTTATGACATGGATAAATTCGTCCCCGACCGCTTACTGCGGATGATCGAAAAATACCGGGTCACTTCTTTTTGTGCGCCGCCCACCATTTACCGGTTTTTTATCAAAGAAAATCTCCGCCAATACAATTTAAGCAGTATCAAAACGGCCTGTACCGCCGGGGAACCCTTAAATCCCGAAGTATTCAATCAGTTTAAAGAAGCCACCGGTCTGGATATTATCGAAGGTTTCGGCCAAACCGAATCCACCGTCTTATGTGCCAATTTCCCATGGTTCCCTTCCAAACCGGGATCCATGGGCAAACCGTCACCCCTTTACGACCTGGATATCGTGGACGAATCCGGCCGTTCCTGTCCACCCGGCGTCGAAGGAAATATCGTCATTCGAAACTTGGACAAGTTCACCCCGCCGGGCCTTTTCAAAGGATATTACCGCGACCAGGCTGCTACCAACCGAGTTTGGCACGACGGGATGTATAATACCGGCGATGTGGCTTGGAAAGACGAAGACGGTTTCTTTTGGTATGTGGGCCGCTCTGACGATGTGATCAAATGTTCCGGTTACCGGATCGGCCCTTTCGAAGTGGAAAGCGCTTTAATGGAACATCCTGCCGTCTTGGAATGTGCCGTCACCGCGGCTCCCGATCCCATCCGCGGTCAAGTGGTGAAAGCCACCATCGTTCTGGCCAAAGGATGGGAAGGCAGCGAACAGTTGGTTAAAGAATTGCAAGATTATGTGAAACACGCCACTGCTCCCTACAAGTACCCGCGTATCGTGGAATTTGTCGACGAACTGCCTAAAACCATCAGCGGCAAAATTCGCAGAGTGGAGATTCGGGAAAATGATGCTTTAAAATAGTAATCCAGGGCCCAGGACCTCATACCCTTACCGTTAACTGCGCACTACGTACCGTGAATTGTGCCCCTGTGTACTATGCACCCGAAATGTCTTATCTTTACTAAACCGTTAAAGTGAAGTAAAATAGCTATGGTACGTCCAATTAACATTTAAAAATTAAGGAGGTTGGCTTGACGTGAAAAAATACATAACGCTTTTGCTCATACTCTGCCTTGCCATAGTACTGGCCGCCGGTTGCAACAAATCCAGCGGCGATCAATCTTGGGAAAACGTCGAAAAGAAAGGCGAATTTGTGTTGGGCCTGGATGACAGCTTCCCGCCCATGGGATACAGGGATGAAAACGGCGAAATCGTCGGTTTTGATGTGGACATCGCCAAAGAAGTCTGTTCCCGCCTGAATATCGAGCTGAAACTGCAGCCGATTAACTGGGACGCCAAAGAACAGGAACTCAATTCCGGCAAGATCGATTGTATTTGGAACGGTTTTACCATTACCGAAGAACGCAAAAAGAAATTGCTCTTTACGGAACCGTACATGAAAAACCGCCAGGTACTCATCGTCAATGCCAACGCTCCATACAACAGCCTGTCCGACCTGAAAGGCAAAAAACTGGGATTGCAAGCCGGTTCCAGTGCCGCCGATGCATTGAACAGCGCTCCTGATTTTAAGGACTCATTAAAAGAAGTCATTGAATTCGATGATAACATGACGGCATTGATGGACCTGGAAAAGGGCGGTATCGATGTGGTTTTAATGGATGAAATCGTCGCTCGCTTCTACATTCAAAACAAAGGCAAAGAATATCGGGTCCTTGACCAAGAACTGGCCAGCGAAGAATATGGCATCGGCTTCCGGAAAAACGATGAAAAACTGATGTCCAAAATCCAAGAAACGTTGAAAGAAATGGCCAAAGACGGCACATTAGCCGAAATCTCCAACAAATGGTTCGCCAAAGATATTACCACCGTTACCGCTGAGTAAGCCGGAATTAGGAATCAGGCTGGCGTCACACTCGCCGGCCTGTTCTTTTATACATTATACGTTTAAGGAGTACACCATGGAATGGACGAACTTCATTAGATTGCTCAATCTCCTCTTCAACGGCGCCTTAACATCCATTCAGCTTTTCTTCTATACACTCTTGTTCTCGCTGCCGCTGGGGTTGGCGGTGGCTTTGGGGCGAATGTCTAAACGGCCCTACATTCGCGGCCCCATCAAATTTTATATTTTGATTATGCGCGGTACTCCTCTGCTGTTACAGATTATTTTCGTCTATTTTGCCCCTTCGTTTATGTTACCGGAAGGGTTCCGAATCAATCTGGATCGGTTCGTTGCGGCCGTTATTGCATTTTCTCTCAATTATGCCGCCTACTTTGCCGAAATCTACCGGGGCGGCATCGAATCCATTCCTCAGGGACAATACGAGGCAGCGGCTGTGTTGGGCTTCACCAAATCCCAGACCTTCTTCCGGATTATTCTGCCTCAAGTAATCAAACGGATTCTCCCGCCCATCAGCAACGAAGTGATTACTCTGGTTAAAGATACCGCTTTAATTCAAGTCTTGGGTATCTCCGAACTGTTCCGGGTAGCCAAAAACGAATCCTCCCGACTCTTCTCCACCCTCCCACTGTTCGTTGCAGGCCTGTTCTACCTGGCGATGAACTGGGTGGTCACCCGGCTGTTCCACCTGGCCGAGAAGAAATTAAGCTACTATAAATGATGGAGTGTCAATCATGCAAATTTTACACGTTGAAAATCTCCGTAAATCTTTTGACGGGAAGACCATTCTTTCAAACGTTTCGTTGGAAATCAGCAAAGGTGAGGTCATCGCGGTCATCGGGCCTTCCGGCTCCGGCAAAAGCACCCTGCTCCGCTGCCTGACCCTGCTGGAAAAGATCGACCAGGGAAAAATCACCGTGGAAGGCGATGTTATGGTGGATAGCCCCCATGGACACCCGCGTTATGCCCCGGAAGAAACTTTGCGCAAAATTCGCTTAAAATTGGGGATGGTTTTCCAAAACTTCAACCTCTTCCCCCATTTCTCGGTTTTACAGAATATTACCGAAGCACCGGTCCATGTGGCCGGAGTCCCTTATGAAGTCGCCAAAGCCAATGCCCTGGAACTCCTGGAAAAGATCGGTCTGGCCGATAAAGCCGACGCTTACCCTTACCAGCTTTCCGGCGGCCAAAGTCAACGGGTGGCCATCGCCCGGGCCCTGGCCATGAAACCGGATGTCCTTTTCTTTGACGAGCCCACCTCCGCCTTGGACCCGGAGCTCACCGGGGAGGTTCTCAAAGTCATCCGGGCCCTGGCCGCCGAACATATGACCATGATGGTGGTGACGCACGAGATGGCCTTCGCCCGGGATGTGGCCGATCGGGTCATCTTCATGGACAACGGGCAGATTATCGAAACCGGTACTCCGGAGCAAATTTTTCTCAATCCCACCAACGAACGGACCAAAACTTTCCTGCAACGGTTTTCAGAAAACGGATAACACAAAACACTGCCAAAGCAGTGTTTCTTTTTTTAACATTAAAAATTATTTAAAAGTAATTTCATGGAAAAAGGAAAAATTTTACATTTATCCAATAGTCGGCGAAGGGTATTTATCCATTGTCACACGTCATTGGAGAGTGATAATAACAAATGTATTATCATATTATTTGGGACTTTGACGGTACCCTCTTTGACACTTATCCGCTCATGACCATCGCATTTGCAAAAACATTAGAAACAGAAGGATACAGCGAAAACCCGGCCCAAATCATGGAATTGATGAAAGTATCCGAATTGCATCTGTTGGAATACTGCAAAAATAAATATGGAACCGAAGAGGATTTAAATATCGCTATGACCGAATAAGAAAGGAAATGTATAAAAATATCAGACCCTTCCCGGAAATCCCCGGTATTTGTAAAGCTATCTACTTATCAGGAAAAATGAACTATCTCTACACCCACAGAAGCCACTCAGCCATTGATATTTTAAAAAACAACAACCTCCATATTTATTTCAAAGACTTTATCACCAGAGAGAATCATTTCAAACGCAAACCGGCACCCGACGCCCTCCTCTATCTCATCGAAAAACACCGGATGAACAAAGACGAAATATTAATGATCGGCGACAGGACTATCGACATCCTGGCTGCCAAAAACGCAGGGATTAAAGGATGTTATTTTAATGAAGACCGGACGGGAAAATGCGATTTGGCAGATTATACGATTTACGATTTTAAAGAGTTATATGAGATCATCGGATTAAACAAACTACAATACCTATGATACTTTTATCGTTCGAATCCTGCTTTTAAATATTTATATTTAAACAAACAAAAACACCGCAGAAGCGATGTTTTTAAAATCTATTTCAATATTTATAGGCCATAAAGAAAGCCAAAAACAAAGTTTACACATTAAACCTAAACAGCGTCACGTCGCCGTCCTGCATCACATAATCCTTTCCTTCCAGCCGGACCAGGCCTTTCTCCTTGGCTGCATTATACGAACCACAGGCCATCAGGTCATCGAAACTGACGATCTCCGCCCGGATAAACCCCCGTTCGATGTCGGAGTGAATTTTTCCGGCCGCCTGCGGAGCCTTGGTCCCCTTTGTAATGGTCCAGGCCCGGACTTCGTCTTTTCCGGCAGTAAGGAAACTGATCAAGCCCAACAATTTATAACTTTTCTTGATTAACCGGTCCAAGCCGGACTCGGTGACTCCAAGTTCTTTCAGGTATTCCAGGCGATCCGCTTCATCCAGTTGGGCGATTTCTTCTTCGATACGGGCCGAGATCAAGATCATCTCCGCCTTCTCTTTGTGGACGATCTCTTCAAGTTGACGGACATATACATTGTCCTTTCCCCCATTGGCCAAATCGGATTCATTGACATTGGCCGCATAGATCACCGGTTTATCCGTTAACAGGAACGCCTGCCGGACGATGGAACGTTCCTCGTCGCTGAAAGAAAGCGCCCTAACCGGTTGCTCGTTTTCAAGAGCGGCTTTAATCCGCTCATAAACATCCATTTCTGCTTGGAATTGCGCCCGTAACTTGGGATCCGGCGTTTTCAACGAACGGGTCGTCTTGTCTATCCGTTTCTCGATAGTCTCCAGATCCGCAAAGATCAACTCCAAATTGATGGTTTCCACATCCCGTTTGGGGTTCACCGACCCCTCCACATGGACGATATTGGGGTCTTCAAAACACCGGACCACATGGACGATAGCATCCACTTCCCGGATATTGGCAAGGAATTTATTGCCCAAACCTTCTCCCCGACTGGCACCTTTCACCAATCCGGCAATATCCACAAATTCAATGGCGGCATGGGTCACCTTCTCCGGATGATACATTTCCGCCAATTTATTCAAGCGTTCATCAGGAACCGCTACGATTCCCACATTGGGGTCAATGGTACAAAAAGGGTAATTAGCGCTCTCCGCGCCTGCTTTGGTTATCGCATTAAACAACGTGCTTTTGCCGACATTCGGCAATCCGACAATTCCCAGTTTCAATGTCAGGCCATCCCTTCACTTAACATCAAATAACTTGCCTCAGTTATTATAAATGAATCCTTCTCCAAATACAAATCATATTTTTTGAAAGATCTCTTCGAACAGCAAAGCGATTTGAGCATCGATGGAAGCCCCCTGGCGGATAATGGCCGCCAACTCCCCGTTATCCAGCCAAATCCCATGGTCCGGGCAACGATCCACGGTCACCGGTTCTTTCAAATCCCATACCAACTTTTCCATCTCTTTTTGACAAATCGGGCATTTCAAACGGCGCTCCGTGGATTCTTCCGCGGGGATTAATTCCGTCAGCCATACCATCCCTTTGGAATAATCCTCCATCAACTTTTCCAATTCCCCGATATCCAGCCACACACCGCCGCATGAAAAACAGTGGTCGATTTCTGTGTTGTCCAGTTCCAACACGATCATCGCCGTTCCGCATTGAGGACAAATCATGGTATCCCTCCCGTAATGAACTTTCATGAAATCCATCCATGAAATTATTGAGGAATATTCCATCTTAACAAAGGCATTTCCTCCTGTAATTTCATTCCGGAGGTAATAAATTACCCGTTGCCCAATATCTCCCGCAAGGCATCGACATCTTTCAATTGGATGGACGAACGGTGAAAATCGATGATTCCTTCATCCCGCAAACGGCACATTTCCCGGGAAAGCGAAGGGCGGGTAATATTTAAAAAATCAGCCAACTCATTTCTGTTCATCGGAAGCAAAAACGTGGACTGTCCGGTCTGAGCGTGCTGTTCCAATAAAAAGGTGGCGATCTTCTCCCGCACGCTCTTTATGGACAGATACTCCAATTTTTTATTGAGGAGCAGCGCCTTATTGGAAAAGATTTTCAACATATTTATAATCAATAGCCGATGGCTGATACATTGTTGTTCACAATTGCCGATGATCTTTTCGGGATCCAGAAAAAAAACCGTGGTATCCGTCTGGGCCATCACCGTCGCCGGCCACACCCCTTTTCCTGAAAACGCGGCCATTTCCCCGAACATCTCACCGGGGCCTAACAGCGACAAAATATTTCTGTTTCCGGCCAAGTCTTCTTTGGCCACTGTCACTGTTCCGGAAAGGACGATCCCGATCCCCCGGAATGGTTCCCCAGCAATAGCAATAAAAGAATTTCTAGGATAATGTTCAATCTCCGGGCGGAGACACTCCAACATCACCTGCAACCCATCTTCAGGTATCTGAGCAAATAAATCCATGGTTTGCAACAACGACAGCCATTTTTTCATCATTTTACTCACTCCGACCGTTGGTAACCTATGTTACCGATTTTATAGCTTGATTATATTACACTTAAAGCGCAAAGACAAATAACGATTTGTAGATTAGGAGGTTACCATGAAACGGAAAATTGTTAAAATAGACGAATCCAAATGCAACGGCTGCGGACTTTGCATCACCAGTTGCCACGAAGGGGCACTGCAGCTGGTAAACGGAAAGGCCAAGCTCGTTTCCGATGCTTGCTGCGACGGACTGGGTGCCTGTCTGCCGGAATGTCCGGTTGGCGCCATTACCATTGAAGAACGGGAAGCCGAACCTTTCAACGAAGACTTGGTTAAGAGCCGGATGGCAGAAACACACCAACCATCGAATTTGCCCTGTGGTTGCCCCGGTTCCCACGCCCGGACCCTTGTCAAAAAAGAATCTGCGGCAGACGCTCACCCGGCCGCATCGGTTTCCAACGTCTCTCAATTGCGTCAATGGCCATGCCAGATTCAACTGGTACCGGTTAATGCCCCGTACTTCGACAACGCCCATCTGCTGATCGCAGCTGATTGTACTGCTTATGCGTATGCCAACTTCCACCAAGAATTCATGCGGAACAAAATCACGCTCATCGGCTGCCCCAAGTTAGATGACGCCAATTATGCCGAAAAACTGACGGCCATTTTGAATGCCCATCCCATTAAAAGCGTCACCGTCGTCCGGATGGAAGTCCCCTGCTGCGGAGGTATCGTCAACGCCGTCAAAACGGCCTTAGCCAATTGCAACACAATGATCCCTTGGCGCGTCGTCACCATCAGCACAGATGGAGAGATTCTGGAAGATTAAGTTGACAGTGGGCAGTTGACTGTGGACAGAGACTGGCACACAGTACACAGTTCACAGTGGACAGTTTAAAGTGTGAGATTTTTAAGTTTTGTCTTTTTCCTTTACACTTGAATCTTTTCACTTATTAATTTTTTCTGTATTCTGCCTAACACTTTGGGACTGTCAACTATACACCGTCTCAACTGTCAACTGATTAAAACCCAATACCTATAACAATTCTTTTCCAAGCATTAAATAACCAAATATAGGAGGAATGATCAATGAGTATGTTTTGTTTTCAGTGCGAACAAACCGCAGGAGGAAAAGGCTGTACAAAAATCGGCATTTGTGGCAAGCAACCGGATGTCGCCAATAAACAAGACGAATTAACCGGTGCTCTGGTCGGCTTGGCTCGGGCGGCTCAAGGCAAGGCTCCCGGAAAGAAAGCCACAGAGTTAATGCTGCAAGGTCTGTTCACCACCATCACCAATGTTAACTTCGACTATCATCGCATCGAAACGTTAATCCGGGAGGTCCGTGCCGAAAAAGAAACTTTGGGTGGGGCCGAAGACTTTGACTATGCCGCCTTATGGCAAGGCGATACCGACATCGTATCGTTACGCTCAACCCTCCTTTTGGGTATTCGCGGCATGGCAGCATATGCTTGGCACGCTTATATCCTGGGAAAAGAAGACTGTGAAGTGAACGACTGGTTCTTCAAAGGAATGAGGGCTTTGGGCGAAGACCATTCCGTCGATGCCTGGCTGGATCTGCTGATGGAATTCGGCCGCATCAATTTGAAATGCATGGCTTTATTGGATGAGGCCAATACTTCAACCTACGGCCATCCCGTTCCCACCAAAGTCACTACGGTTATCGAACCTGGACCGTTTATTGTCATCAGCGGCCATGATCTGCACGATCTTAAGCAACTCCTGGAACAGACGGCCGGTAAAGGCATTAATATTTACACCCACGGCGAGATGCTGCCGGCTCACGGTTACCCGGAACTGAAAAAATACCCGCACTTAAAAGGAAACTTCGGCACCGCTTGGCAAAATCAACAGAAGGAATTTGACGGCATTCCTGCGCCGATCCTTTTCACTACCAATTGTCTGATGCCGCCGAAACCCTCCTATGCCGACCGGGTTTTCACCACGGCAGTCGTTGGGTTCCCCGGACTGCAACACATTCCGGATCAGGATGGCCGGAAAGACTTCACTCCGGTCATTGAAAAAGCGCTGGAATTGGGCGGCTGGACGGAGACTAAGCAACTAACCGGCATCAACGGCGGAACCGAATTAATGACCGGTTTTGGCCGAAACACCGTTTTAAACGTGGCAGACAAAGTGATTGACGCCGTCAAATCCGGTGCAATCAAGCACTTCTTCCTGGTCGGTGGCTGCGACGGCGCCAAACCCGGGCGTAACTACTACACCGAATTTGTCCAAAAGACGCCTAAAGATACCATTATATTGACCTTGGCTTGCGGTAAATATCGCTTCAACGATCTGGATCTGGGAACCATCGACGGACTCCCCAGGATCATGGATATGGGTCAATGCAACGACGCTTACTCAGCCATCCAAGTAGCTCTGGCTCTTGCCAACGCATTTAACTGCACCGTCAATGACCTGCCGTTAACACTGGTCCTGTCATGGTACGAACAGAAAGCTGTATGCATTTTGCTCACCCTGCTGGCATTGGGCGTGAAAAACATTTACCTGGGACCGAGCCTGCCGGCTTTCATCTCCCCCGCGGTCCTCAATGTCTTGGTCGAGAAGTTCGGAATTACTCCGATTTCCACTCCGGAGGCCGACCTTCAAAAGATTTTAGGTTAACGGTTGACACTCAACATTATAAAACCGGGAGCATCCCTCAGGGATGCTCCCTTTTGTTCTTCCTTCGTTACTTTCAATATTACATATGAGCGTCATACAAATTGTAAAGCTGAATATAATGACTTATGATAGACAAGCAAATTTCAGGCAGCCAAAATATCGCCGCGGGTAAGATACAATGCTGGTACTAGGAATTTGTTCCTTTATTTTATCGGCATATCTGTTATACCTGTTATCCCGTTTCAAAATATACTTTTTCTTTTATACACGCCAATCCCTGCTGGCTGTCATGGGATCTTTTTCAGACGGACGGGCTCTGGCGGAAGAATCCTATTATCAATTGCATCACATCCCCCCAGCGTTTCTTTTTAAGCACATTGAAAAACATTTCTTCCGTATCCACTGGAATCCGTCAAGTATCCGTTTTCTGATATATTCCGGTTTTATCCCGTATTATTTGCAACAAAAGAAAGCCGACCCGTTGATCATCGGTTGTCTATGGGACGTTGCTCCCGACTTTTGCAGTGGGTTTATCCGGTCAGTTTATCCGGAATTGCCTGTCAAGTCTCAAAGCAATCTCCTCTTGACGCTCATCCCCAAGGGTTCTTCGCTTTCCATGGAATTGCTTTATCTCTTTGTTCGTCACCATACCGTGCCGGCCTTTGCCAAACATCTGATCCGTCAATGGAAACCCGAATCCTTCATCCTTTGGTTCGAAAGCAAAATTCACCGTCCCGATTTCAGCTATGTATTCTTCTCGCTCTTACCTCTGATGGAGCCGGCAGAAAGCGTCCCACCGTTGATTCGTCTGCTGCCCCGGTTCAATGCCAGTCACAAACTGTTATTAATGGACTGTATCGCAGCATCATCCAGTTTGGAATGGTTGCCGATATTAAATATTCTTTCCGAAGATGAACCATTAATCCGTGCCAAAGCTGCAGCTACGCGAAAGGAGTTGCTCGACCGTGCCCAGAATCGCAGCCATCGTCCCAGCCTTCAACGAAGAGAAGACGCTTGGAAATACATTGAACAGTTTGCTCCATATCTTCTCCCCTGAAGATATTTATGTCATCAGCGACGGTTCCACCGACCGGACCGCCGCCAAAGCCCGGGAATACACCGAAAACGTCCTGGATGAAGCTCAAAACCGTGGCAAGATGAGATCCCTCAATTATTTGATCCAAACCTTCTCTCTGACCGACCGTTATGACTATATCCTGTTTTTGGACGGCGGACACGACCATCGCCTTTGATTTTTTGGAACATGTCATTCCCCAGTTCACCGAGGATACCGCCTGTATCGTCGGGCAGATTGTCAGCAAAAACCATAACTTTTTAACTTTTTACCGTAAAATTGAATACTTTATCGGCCAGGAAATATATAAAAAGTCCCAATCCAGTCTGGGTATTATCACCGTTGCCCCGGGTTGCAGCAGCATTTTCAGTAGCCGCTGTCTTAAGCAAATGGATTTTACCAATCCGACCCTGGCTGAAGATTTAGATATGACCATTCAGATCTATCGAAAGAATTTATGGAAAATCAAATATTGCAGCCAGGCGTTGGTTTATACACAAGACCCGGCCACCTTCAAAGATTTTTACAATCAAATCAAACGATGGCATTGCGGCTGGTTTCAATGTCTGAAACGTTATCGGGTTCCCTTCGGATGGACCCGTTTTGACTTCGAAGCCCTATATCTTACATCCGAGGGAGTTATTTATGGTTTGTTCACCTTAGCGTTACCATGGTTCATTTATAAATATCCTTCCCTTACCCTCATGGGAATCCTGGCGGACTTCAGCATCTTTTTCCTGTTCACACTGTATATTTCCCATCGAAATAAAATCTATCGGTATCTCCCGTTGATTCCGCTCTATTATGTTCTAAAGATATTACAAAGCATCATATATATCAGATGTCTATGCTTCAGTCAGAATCATTTATGGAGAAAGGTGAGGAGATATTAAATGTACGGATTACCTTATACCGGCCATAGTTTTTTGGCCCATCTGATTGTCATCTTGGTCGCACAAATCAGAAATATCTATTCATTTTTCAAATCGGGAATCCTAAGCCATTGTAATCAAAGATGAAACGCATCGCCTGGTTTATCAGCGTTTTTCTAGGGTTGTCATTATTGTATCCGTGGGCAACCCATCTTTTTAACCATTGGATTCAACTCCACTCCGCCATACCGTCAGAAGAGCTTACACCTGCACCACCGGTTTCACCGGCAGTATCCTCTCATTCCATGATGGTTCAGGATATTCCGGCGGAACCGGCCGTTGAAAAACCGCCCATGGCCAATTCCCACAAAGTACCTCCGCAACCCCGAAAAGACCTGACCCGACCGGCAATGCCGCCATCAACCCCCACTTCTCCCGGGCTGCAACAGCCTCCAAAACCCATACATATATTGGAGATACCGGCCTTGGGAATCAAACGGGCGATCTATGAAGACGCCAGCCCGGCCAATTTAAGACGCGGCCCCAGTCACATGCGGGAATCCGCAGCCTATGGCGAACCTGGCATCTGTCTGATTGCCGGACATCGCACCACGTACGGCGCTCCGTTTCGTCAGGTAGACCGGTTAGTCCTTGGAGATGTCATTCGCATTCACAGCCCGAATGGTACTTATGAATACATCGTCCAGGATCATTTGGTCGTCAATGCCAACTACAAAACCGATTTTCAGTCTGACACTCAGGAATTATATCTGTCCACCTGCCACCCGCCCCACTCCGCCAAACAGCGGCTGCTAATTCGATGCCATCTCCGCCAAGACTTTTAGCCGGACATCGCCCGTGTTACAGAAACTTGGGATCCAGATCCCCAAAGGTGGTTCGGGTCGGATACTCACGGAACATTTGAATGCCATATTCATAAGCAGCCGAATGGAGTAAGATCAATCGCCGTCGTTGGTCTTTCTCCATCCATTTTTTTAACGGTTCATAATCTTCCCGATTATAAATTCTAGCGGCAATGACATTGGCGCCAATTTGTTCCGCTTTAGCCACCAACAAACCGGTTTCTCCCACCGCTGCCGTCACTTCCGTTACATGAAGCGCAATTTGATACGTCCTTTGCAAAGCCCGTAGATATCGGGACGGCGCATCGCAATACTGATCCGGATACATCTTATCCGTATATTGGGCAATGATCGGCTCTTTCAGATCGAAAAGCACCGGCTGTCCGCCGATAACCGCCCCATCACCGTTTTTCCAAACAGGCGCGCTTCCCAGAATGGGCGTTGTTATTCCGTAGCGGTGTTTATAACCCATCAATGTATGGGTAAACCGATCACAAGGAGCATAACAGGCGATTCCTTTCCGGGCCAAAAATAAGGCGGCATTGGCTTTATCCGGACTGTCCATACAAGCAATAGCCAACCGAAGCGGACGACGCCTGTGTATTGCCAGCGCCGGAGCGACCACGGCATTAAATCCATGGGTGTCCGGGATAACCGCCGTCTCCTCATCGCCATTACGATGGAACGTTACCGTCGGATAATCGATCTTGTCCTGAAAAATCATGAACGGATAGTTGCCTTCCCCATCCGAGCCGTAATACAACCCGTCAGCCTTTTTAACGGCCAGGCCCGGTGTCAATGGCATAACATCCACACCGGCCCATTGCATTAATTCTGCGGCCCGGGCCCCTTCCATATAAGGAACCAATTCTTGTTCCCCGTTGGGGATCCGGTTGGGCGGGACCCGAATATCAAACCGTGAGTCTTTCCAAAAAATATCCCGAACGCCGCGGTCAACCTGGATTCTCACCAAAGACCGCTCGCTCCATTTCAGATCCAACCGGGACAATCCGAACACCATATAAGTTGCATCCCTCACAGTTAAGCCGGCCGGTTCGGCCGAAATCATAGCCGGTTCTGCCCCGAATCCCACCAGACCTACCAGGCATAATAAAAGACAGCCTGCCATCCGCACCCGGACCGATATTCGTCCCATATTGCCATGCATCTTTCTCACCTCCCTAATGCATATGTCCAAGCCATCGCAGATATTCATCCTGTGAAATATCCCATTAAAAAGGGTTTTTTTAATATTTATGGAATTGATCCGAGGAAATAATCATTTATAAGGCAGGTAAATGAAGATGATCGACACCGAAAATTATGGATTTCCGCCTGAACTGGCCCAGTCGATGCGGGAGCAAAAAATCGATCTTCGCTTAACCCGTAAAATTTTGGATAAATACAATCAGGGCGCCTATGATCATATCAAACCGGTTGAAGTTTCCGAAATTCCTAAAGTTGACGGAAAAACCATCATCGACGTCACCCGAAACCCATCCTTAACGATGGATGTGGAAACAGCCCGGAAAAACCTGGCCCGTTTGGGACTGGAAGTCGACGTGAAACAGTTTGCCGTCGTCTCCGGTTCCACAGCCACTTTTAACCGAAAAGGTCTGGCCACTTTAGGCATATTGTTATACCCTTACCTGGCTTATGGTATCTTAAACGGCGGCTCAGCCAGCAGTTACTTTGATCGTAAAAAGAACAAATCTTTTAATCCGGTACTGTATCGCATTTGCTTTAACGAATCGGAAACGCTGAAACAATCAGCCCCCGAAAAAGCCAAAGGCCTGGCTCCGGCATTTATCAATCCGGACGGTACCCCCGGCCCTTCCTTTATTGAGCTGAAGATGCGTTCATTGTTGATTGAGACCTTGCGTTACCAATGGCAGACCGGAACCAGAATTCCGGCACTGGCCCCGCTTTACCAAATGACCAGCGTCCATAATGACACAGCCATCCAAACCGCCTATAAAGCTTATCGTTCCAGCCTGTATCTGCAACCGCTGATCGAAGCGACCGGCACCGATATTACCCAGACCATGACCGGTGTCCAACCCATGCTGGCAGCATTCACCCATAGCAAATTTGGGCGTCCCAAACGGATCTTTGACGAAGCTTGGGGCAAGCCCAACCAGGTTTTACCGATGCCGGGCGGCCACGGCCAAAATTTCGAAATTCTTAAAGATATATACCGAAGTCTGCTCAATCAAGGCAAACGCTACATATATCTCGGCAATGTGGACAACCTTGGATATACGGTGGATCCGGTATGTCTGGCCTTGATTGCCCTCCAACACAAGCAGGCCGGTTTTGAATTTTCGTTCCGGACTGCAGTGGATATCAAAGGCGGCATCCTCATTCGCGACCAGTATAATCGGCTCAACTGCGCTGATATCGGGCCGGCCATCAGCCCCGACGAAGTATTGCGTGCTGAAAGCCTAGGCACGGATATTCTTTTCAACTGCGCTACCGGCCTTTTCGATCTGGAATATCTGGTGACGAACCTTGACCGGATCATCGACAACCTTCCGGTCCGTATCTCCGATCAGGACAAAGATGCCGGCATGTATTCCCAAGCTGAACAGGTAACCTGGGAAGTCATCAGCCTGTTGGATGATTTCCTGATTTTCGGTGTCAACAAATACGAACGGTTCCTAGCCGCCAAATTGGTTCTTGAAAATCTGATGGCCAGCGGCATCGGCCTGGATCATCCGGATTATCCCACCTCCGACGATCCCAAAACCGACCTTAAGGCCATTGCTTTGCAACTGAACCGGGGCTTGGAAAACCGGCTGGAATCAGTCTACGGCATGAAAAAATCCGGTAAACGCTGGATCCCTTTGACCCCTGAAGAATTGTTGGAACAGTTTAGACACGGATTCTAACATTAAGCGCACGTTCACAGTTTGTAGTTCATAGTTCACAGTACACAGTAAAATTTTAGGTTTCAAGCGTGAAAAGAGTTTACAGTTGACAGTGTATCGTTCTTTCTTTATAGTACACAGCGCCAGCTTTATCCTGATATGAGGGCCTAGGTCTTGGGCCCTGGGTTCCGGGTTCTAGGTTATGGAAGGAACGCTAACGCGGTCCTACCTCAAATCAGTACCTAGCACCTATACGCACCCAGTCTTTATTACGGAGGTAGATGAAGATGCCCCTGAGTCCCAAAGAAATTGCCCAAATGATCGACCATACACTCTTAAAACCCGACGCAACCGAGGTTCAAATCGTCCAATTGTGCCAAGAAGCCGTCGCCCATCATTTTTGGTCGGTTTGCGTCAACCCCTTTTGGGTTCCCCGAGTCCGCCGGGAATTGGACGGAACGCCGGTCCGCATTTGCACGGTCATAGGCTTCCCTCTCGGCGCCACTTCCACCCGAGCCAAAGCCGCTGAGGCGGAACAGGCGATCCGGGACGGAGCCCATGAACTTGATATGGTCCTCAATGTGGGCGCCCTTAAGTCCCAAAATGTCCAGGCCGTCCTTGACGACATTCGAGCCGTAGTGGATATTGCCAAAGGCAAAGCGTTGGTTAAAGTGATTCTGGAAACCGGCCTGTTAACGGATGCCGAAAAAATAAAAGCCTGCCAACTCAGCATCGAAGCTGGTGCAGACTTTGTAAAAACATCCACTGGATTTGGCCCCGGCGGAGCCACCGTAGCCGACATTGCCCTCATGCGCCAAACCGTCGGCCCTCACATGGGGGTCAAAGCGTCAGGCGGCGTCCGGGATTTTCAAACGGCCCTGGCTATGATCGACGCCGGCGCCACCCGGATCGGGACCAGTTCCGGCATTGCCATCCTCTCCGGAACCCCATCCGCATCAGAAACGTATTGAGACATTAACGTTTCCCCTTGTCATAAGGCTCTCCGGCGGCTTTTGGCGCTTGAGACGATTTGGAAAACATCACTAAAACAATGAGGGTAATGACATACGGGAAGGTCTTCAACAAGATCCCCGGAATATTGGCAAACAACGGAACCGCTTGGGACACGTTGGCAATGGTACTGGCAAACCCGAAGAAGAAAGTGGCCCCCAGTACGCCCCAGGGCTTCCATTGGCCAAAGATCAAGGCGGCTATCGCCAAGAAACCGAGACCGGCCACTGTCCCGTTAAACTCCCCGGAATACGTGACCAGAATAATCGCTCCGCCCAAACCGGAAAATGCGCCGGAAATCATCACCGCAATGTACCGAATCCGATAGACATTGACCCCGGCCGAATCCGCAGCTTGAGGATGCTCTCCGCATGCCCTAAGCCGCAGCCCGAAGGCGGTTTTATACAACACGAACCATGAAAGGACCAAAATGGCCAAAACCAGCCAGGTGGTAGCATAGGTCTGGGTGAAAAACAATTTTCCGAGCACCGGAATATCGGAGAGCACCGGAACGGTCCGCCGCACCAGGCCGTGGACGATATGGATATTGCCGCTCCCCGTGATATTCCTGGCCAAATACACAGTAATCGCTCCGGCAATCATATTGATGGCCGTTCCGCTGATGACTTGATTGGCATGAAGGTTGATGCAGGCAAAGGCGTGCAACAATGAGAACAGCGCTCCGGCAACGGCTGCAGCCAACAGGCCGATCCACACCGCCGTTCCCGGCATGAACTTCTCCAAATTGACGATGGTGATAGCGCTGGAAAAGAGCCCAACCACCATCAGGCCTTCCAGCCCGATATTGACAACCCCGCTCCGTTCACTGAACAAGCCGCCCAGTGCCGTAATGAGCAGCGGGACGGTAAAGGCAATCGCATACGGAAAAACCTGCACAATGATTTCCCACATTATTTTGCACCTCGCAAATACTTCTTCAACCGATCCCAACTGCGTTCAATTAAGATACTGGTCGCCGCAAAATAGATGATGGTTGCGATGATGGAATCGGCAATCTCCGGCGGAATATTAGTCATCGCATTCATAAAGCCTTTGCCGGAATGCAACAGACCGAAGAAGACCGCCGCAAAAAACACTCCCCAAGGCGAATTGGCGCCGAGCAGCGAAACGGCAATCCCGTCAAACCCTTGGCTGGGCATCACTCCGATCTGAATATTAGAAGCATACCCAATATAAAATGCAGCGCCGCCTAAGCCTGCCAGAGCGCCGGAGATCATCATCGAAACGATAATGTTACGATTGGAACGGATTCCTGCATATTCAGCGGCATGACGGTTAAATCCCACCGCTTTCAACTCATACCCCAGCGTGGTCTTGTTCAAAATGAAGGTGATAATGATGACAGCCACTACGGCCAGAAAAAAGCCTAAATTGATATACGAACCGTTAAACATCTTGGTTAGCCAAGCCACTTTCAACGAAGCGGCTTCGCTGATCTTCCGGGATTCCGTCTCCAGATAAGGACCTTTAAAATAACCGGGCACCACATAATAGACGGTCCAGTAAGCGATCCAATTCATCATGATGGAAGAAACCACTTCGTGAACGTTAAATCGGGACTTGAGATATCCGGGAACGAACCCCCACAACGCTCCGGCCAGCAACGCTCCCAATACCGCCGTCGGGAGCAGAATCGCCTTCGGCCAGGCAAACGTAAGGCCAATGGCCGTGGCGCATAACCCCCCGGCCAGCATCTGGCCGGCAGCCCCGATATTGAACAATCCGGTACGAAACGCAAAAGCCACCGCCAAACCGGTGAAGATCAACGGCGTTGCCGTTGCCAATGTATTCCCCACCCGTTCAATGCTCATCAACCCGCCCCGGATTAAAAAGTAATACCCTTGGAACGGATTATTGCCCGTCAACAGCATCAAAAAGGATCCGGCGATCAAGCCCAATACGATGGCAACCAGCGCTAAAACATATTCCTTGTTCAACTCCATTTTCACCTGTCATCGCCTCTCTTTACCCCGGCCATCATCAGGCCGATTTCGTTTTCATCGGTCTCATCGGCCTGGACAATTCCGACCAATTCCCCGTTATTGATTACCGCAATCCGATCCGAAACGCTCAGGATCTCATCTAATTCGAGAGAAACCAGTAACACTGCCTTTCCTTTATCCCGTTGTTCCACCAACCGTTTATGGATATATTCGATGGCACCCACATCCAAGCCCCGGGTCGGTTGCACCGCGATGAGCAATTCGGGGTTCTGGGCCAATTCCCGCCCGACGATGGCCTTTTGCTGATTGCCTCCGGATAAAGAGCGGGCCACCGAAACCGCACCTTGTCCGGTCCGGACGTCAAATTCTTCGATGACGGATTGGGCATAACGCCGGATTTCATTTCGGTTGAGCAATCCCCCGCTGGAATAAGGAGGTTCATCATACACTTTCAATGCAATATTGTCTTCCAAGGAATAGTCCAAAATCAAGCCGTGCTTATGCCGATCCTCCGGAATATGGGCTATTCCCGCTTTAATCCGCTCTCGGATGGAAGCGCCGGTAATATCCTTCCCATTCAAAATGATCCTTCCGGATTCCGGCCGTCGTAAACCGGTTATTGCCTCCACCAGCTCAACCTGGCCGTTGCCGTCAACTCCGGCAATTCCGACGATCTCTCCGGCCCGGACTTCCAGGGAGAATTTTTTCAACCCCAATACCCTCCGGTTATTAAGCACCGACAGATTTTCCACGGAGAGAACCACCTTCCCCGGCCGGGCCGGAGCTTTGTCCACCTGAAAATTAACTTCCCGTCCAACCATCATCTCGGCCATCCGGGCTTCACTGGTCTCCGCAACATCCACCGTGCCGATCAGCCGTCCGCGCCGTATCACCGTACACCGGTCGGCAATGGCTTTGATCTCTTTCAACTTATGCGTGATTAAAATAATGGATTTGCCTTCATCGATAAGATTCCGCATGATCTTCATCAATTCCTGGATTTCCTGGGGAGTCAGTACCGACGTAGGCTCGTCGAAGATCAACACATCCGCGTCACGGTAGAGCATCTTCAAGATCTCCACCCGTTGCTGCATTCCCACGGAAACATCTTCGATTTTGGCATCGGGATCGACGTTGAGTCCGTATTTCTCTGAAAGTTCCCGGATCTTGGCTGAAGCGTTCTTTTTGTCAACCACCAAGCCACGTTTAGGTTCCATGCCCAAAATAATATTTTCGGTGATGGTGAAATTATGAACCAACTTGAAATGCTGATGCACCATACCAATACCCAGTTCGTTGGCGACATTAGGGTTGGGAATCTCCACCTGTTTGCCGCGTATCCGGATCTCACCGCCGTCCGGCTGGTACAATCCGAAAAGAATGCTCATGAGCGTCGATTTACCGGCCCCGTTCTCTCCCAACAGGGCATGGACTTCGCCCTGTTTCAGCTGGAGCGTAATATCGTCGTTGGCAACGATTCCGGGAAATTCTTTACGAATATGGAGCATTTCAACTACAAAACTCATCCTATCGTCCCCTTATTGCCAAATTAGCCGAATTTTTGCTATATATATTAGTTCAACGGCGATAAAATCCCTGCCTTATCCCACCCGAATTTTCATGCCAAAAAAACAAAAGGACAGCATCCGCTGTCCTTATAGATAATTGGCAATCGCCAGGTATTTTATTTAATGAGATTCCCTCTTTCGTTGGAAACTTTGATTTCGCCGGATTGTAATTTCTCGAATACCTCGGCAGTTTGGGCTTGGACCTCTTCGCTTAAGTTCGGATTTTCATCCGGAATGCCGACGCCGTTATTGGTTGCATCGAAGGTTAAGATTTGGCCGCCCGGGAAATTTCCGTCTTTTTCAGCCTGAATCATATCAAAAGCCGCTTGGGCGATCTTTTTCGTCGCCGAGGTCAGGATAACGGATTTATCCCCGTCATAAATCCCTTCACTGTACTGGTCAACGTCAACGCCGATAATCCAGACCTGTTGTCCGGCTTTGGCCCGGGATTTGGCTTCATTGATAGCTCCGACGCCGACGCCGCCGGCTGCGCAGAAGATGGCTTTAACCCCTTTATCAAACATTTGGGCCGCCAATTGTTGTCCGGCAGCAACATTGTCGAAAGAACCCTGATAAATGACGTTTTCAGCCTTTATGCTGATATTGGTGCCCAGATTGGCGTTGGCATATTGAATCCCTTGTTGGAATCCCCAGTTGAATCGTTGCACCGGAGGAATCTCCATACCTCCGATAAACCCGACTTCGCCTTCTTTAAGTTGCAAAGCGGTGGCAATTCCCGCCATGAAACCGGATTCATGTTCGGCAAAGAAAATAGAAACCGTATTTTCTTTGACCACCGGATTACCGTCACCGGCATGCGGATTGCCGTCAATCAATACGAATTTGGCATCTTTGTACTTATCCTGGGCTTGATAAATGGCCGTTTCAAACTTAAATCCGGGGCAAACGATGAATTTGTAACCGGCATCATAGAGATTGCCGATTTCTTTCATGTAATCGGCTTCCGTTGTTCCACTCGGTTTCAAATATTTGGTCTCCACCTTCAATTCCTCGCCGGCCCGTTGAATCCCTTCCCAAGTCCCCTCGTTAAAGGATTTGTCATCGATGGTTCCGGCATCGGTCACCATACCCACTTTCAAACTGGTACCGCCTTTGGTAAAACATCCGGAAACTGCGACTGCGAGCACTAAAAGAACGATCCACAACCCCATGCTTTTTTTAAACACGACAGAGAGCCCCCTTTTTGTTTTCCTAATTTTACTTCAATATGATGCTCCTCTTTTTCCATATCTACCTTTATTGTATTGAATCAGCGAATGACTTTCAATACAATTTTTCCTAATATTTCCCGGAATTTCGAAGCCTTTTACCACTTTATTCAATTATATTGACCAAAAAAGTTTGGGATTGAGCAGGATTTTTTTACATATTGTGGAATATTTGACAAAAAGAAATTATCGTAAAGAAGGGCAATCAAGATGATTACAACCGACATTACCCGCGATCCGTTCACCGGACTGCCGAATTTATTCGAGTTGTTGGAATCAGCCCCTTTGCTCACCTACGGCTCTCCCGGCATGGTGATAGCCGCTGACATTGATCATTTAACCAATATCAACGAAAACTACGGACGCCAATCAGGCGACCGATGCATCAAGATTTTAGCCGATTTGCTGCGGAGCTTCATCGTTTCATGTTCCGATACCGCTCCGGCCACCGCTTTTCGCACCGGAGGAGATGAATTTATCTTGATTTTGCCCACGTACGACAAAGCCTCCGCAGAAAACCTGGCCAACGACTTACGCAAACAGTTCCGGAGCATCGCCATAAAACAAGGAGTATTGGGCGCCGGGCTCCACACCGTTACCATTCCTTACAATGAAAAAGGCATTTCCGCCCATCAACTGATCAAAGCCGTCCGGTTGGGGCTGTCCCACGGCAATACGCCCAATGCCCCCACCAGCTTGCCGAAATGGGCGGATCAACTCATCGACCACATGATCGACCGCGTCTGCGAGACGTTGAACCTTTTGCACTATACGCGGTTTTTGGCGCTTCATGACGAAATTTCCGGCTTGCCCAATCACCGGGCAGCCGAAATGTTCATTGCCGACGCCCTGCAAAATTACCACCTCAACAAAAGGCCCTTCAGTCTCTTGTTTATCGACGGCGATAATCTCAAGCAATATAATAACCTCGGCTATCAGCAGGGAAATGAGATGATCCGCAATTTAGCGACGGTCATTTCCAATTCGTTACGCCAGAACGACCTGATCGCCCGGTGGTTGTCCGGTGATGAATTTATCGTGGTTCTTCCCAATACGGAATCCAGCCAGGCCTATCAGATCGGCGAACGGCTTCGCTCCGCCGTGGAACGGGAAACCCGGGACTGGATCTTTCCGGTCACCATCTCCGTCGGCGTCGCCAACTGCCCCGAAAGCGGTACCACCGTCGAGATGCTCCTCGCCAAAGCGGAATCCGCCGTCACTTTCGCCAAGCGCGCCGGAAAAAATCAAGTCTCATGATCGACTAAAAAATAAGAACTGTCCTTAACGGACAGTTCTTCAATTATTACTTGTTATCCAAGGGACGCATCAGCGGGAACAGAATTACATCCCGGATGGACGGCGAGTCGGTCAACAGCATGACCAAACGGTCAATACCGATGCCCATCCCTCCGGTGGGCGGCATCCCATATTCCAAAGCGGTAAGGAAGTCTTCGTCCCAAACCATGGCCTCCTCATTGCCTTTGGCTTTTTCCCTGGCTTGTTCAATAAAACGTTGCCGTTGATCCAGAGGATCATTCAATTCCGAAAAAGCATTGCCCATTTCCCGGCCATAAATAAACAGTTCGAACCGGTAGGCCAATTCGGGATTGTCGTCTTTCCGTTTAGCCAACGGCGATATTTCAATAGGATGATCCATCAGGAAGGTGGGTTGAATCAGATTCGGCTCCACGAACTCGGAGCTGATCTCGTCCAAAACCATCCCCTTGGTGGCCTTCGGATCGATCTTCAACCCCAATTTTTGTGCCGCAGCAACGGCTTCTTCATCCGTCTTAATGCTGAACCAGTCGATCCCCGTATATTTCTTGATGGCTTCTACCATGGAAAGTCGCGGCCAGGGAGGCGTTAAGTCGATTTTGGTTCCTTGATATTCGATCTGTAAGGTGCCGCAAATTTCCATGGCAGTCTCACAAATAAGCTTTTCCGCCAATTCCATCATCACTTCGTAATCGGCATAGGATTGGTACAGCTCCATCATGGTGAATTCCGGATTGTGACGGGTGGAAATTCCCTCATTGCGGAAGCAATGGCCAATCTCGTAAACTCGGTCAAAACCGCCGACGATGAGCCGCTTATGGTATAGTTCCAAAGCGATCCGCATGGTCAAATCCAAATCCAAGGCATTATGGTGGGTTTCAAAGGGCCTGGCATGTCCGCCCCCGGCAATTACGCTCAGAATGGGCGTGTCCACCTCGATAAAGTTCATCTCGTCCATAATCCGGCGAATAGTACGGATGATCTTGGTCCGCTTGAGAAATACCTCTCTCACCTCAAGATTGGAGATCAGGTCCAAATACCTCTGGCGGTACCGCAGGTCCGTATCGGTCAGTCCGTGCCATTTGTCGGGCAACGGTCGAAGCGCTTTGGACAACAGTTGATAACTTTGGACCTGTACGGAAATCTCCCCGCGCTGGGTCTTGAAAACTTTGCCGGTTACCCCGATGATGTCCCCCAAATCCAAGTCCAGATAATTTTGGTAAGCGGGCTCGCCCAAAACGTCAATCTTCGCGAACAACTGGAGCGTCCCGGTTTGGTCGGCAATATTGGTGAAGGAAACTTTCCCTTGGCCCCGTTTGGCCACCAGCCGACCGGCAACTGTCACCACTTGCCCCTCCAGCTCTTCAAACTTATCCACGATCTCCCGTAACATATGGGTACGGTCAAATCGCTGCCCGTACGGGTTGATTCCCTGGCTTTTAAGCTTTTCCAACTTGGCCAGACGGTTTTCAATTTGTTCGTTTCTCTGAATATCCGGTATCACAATCCATGCCCTCCAAAAACCGAAATAACATTGGATAAAAAAATACAGAATAAGTGCAGATCATCCACCGTCGGAAGAAAAAGAGAGTGGATGCGACCCACTCTTTATTTGATATCAATAATTTTGTATTGAATGGTCCCCATGGGGACGGTCACATTAACGATACTTCCCAGTTTTTGCCCCATTAAGCTCCGCCCAACGGGAGATTCGTTGGAAATTTTGAACTTCATCGGATCCGCTTCAGCCGATCCGACAATGGTGTATTCCACCTCGGCGCCGCCGTTAATCTCCACCAGTTTCACCGTAGAGCCAAGCGTCACGACTCCCGCCTGAGCTTCACTCTCGTCGATAATTCGGGCATTTCTCAACATCTTCTCAATCGAGAGGATCCGGCCTTCGATAAACCCTTGTTCATTTTTGGCATCTTCATACTCGGAATTTTCGCTGATATCGCCAAATTCCAGAGCCTGTTTAATCCGTTCCGCTACTTCACGGCGGCGAACAGTCTTCAAATACTCTAACTCTTTCTCGAGTTTGTTCAACCCGTCCAGTGTTAGCATCACTTCTTTTTCGTTTGCCATTTTCCCGCTCCTTCCAGGCCGAATTCTATGTTAATATATGTCCCGTTATTTTTGATTATTCGGAAATCGGCGCTGTATATTCTGGAACACTAAAGAGTAAGCACCGGACATTTCCAGTGCTATTTAAACAGTTACATTATAATCCAAAGCCTCCCCAGTGTCAAGCAAACCGTTCCGCAAGAGCCGCAATTCTCCGTTGGCTCAAATATTGCTTCATCTGGACAATTCTTTCAAGACGCAACTGGCAGCCGACCCAATGTCCCAACGACCATCCCGCCACGGCCCGGATAAGAACTTCCCCCAACACCGGACTGGTAGGCAGAGAAACCGATGGGCCCCATACCGTAAAAAAACCTTCTCCCGTCAACCGCCGAAACCAATCCGACTGCCCGGCAAACAACTCCCAATCCAAAGTATTCGGCGGACAGTTCCACGCTCGATAGCGCTTCATCGTACCGCAGCGGATAACCATCGCAATGTGTCGCCCTTGCTCCGGAGGAACTTGTTGAACCTTGGGAGAGATGCCGGTTTCCGCCATTATAACGGCGGCCGCATGGTCCAACCGTCCGGCATCCGGATGAATCAGCCGCAAAAACCTAAGATGCTGGGCGATCAGCCGGGAACAGGCCAGTCCCAGGTTCCCTTCTTCCCACATGACGGTTATCTCCGCCGTCTGAGGATTAATACCATAATGACGCAAAATGTTCCGAAACTGACCGGTAAAGACCAACAGCTCCAAAGCCTTCCCGTCACTAAGGCCCACCTGTGCCGGAACTTTGAAACGGTCTACCGGAAGGCCTTCCACGCCGACCACGGATACCGGCCTGACAGCCCATTCCCTTTCAAGCGTTTCCCACAGCCGGTGAGCCGCCCTTGCCTGAATCCTGGGCACAGCCCAACCCCACCCTTCCACCGGTTGATCCCCCAAATATCCCGACAACCGGCCGGCAAAAGCGAAACCTTCCCGGTACCGCCAGCCTTGAGGTATCCACGGCCACCGTTTCCAACAGGCCGCCGCCGGCAAATCAGGAGTTACCAAGCCGAAATTCCCCATTAAAAAACCCCCTCTCCAAACCATATGACAGGGGGCATCTTCTTATACATTCGCCACGGAACGTTCCAGATGGACAACGCGGGGCTTAAATTCCAATGCATCCAACAACCGCTCATAATCGGATTCCTGGATTTCCTCCGGACGTTTTCCCGAAAACGAAACGATGAGGGCTTCCATCACATTGGTTCCGAACGAACGTCCGGCGATCTCCGGCGTGGTCGTGATCAACATTTTAGCCCGCCTGTGCCGCAATTCTTCAATATCCGCAGGTGTCACCGTATTGGTCAGGATGATTTTGCCGGACAGGTCACCGGGCAAATACTTCTTGATATATAAGAAATCACCGGCGATCACATCTGCCTGATGATAAAAACGGCTGTGTTTTTCCGACGTTGACTCCTGTTTGGTGCCGGTAGGATATAACAATTCAAAAGGCAGCCGAGTCACCACCGGTAACAAACACCGAGCCAAACGGTTTAAACTCTCCAATTTGGTCAGGGGAATCGGGACCCCCAGGGCAAACATCAAATCGCCGAAAACCATGCTGCATCCAGCCTCGGTAAACGCTTCGGCCATGCCGAACCGATCCACGGCCGAAACCATCAACACTTTTTTCCCGTAAAGATCATATTGCATCTCCTGAGCTAAAAAGCGGACAACCCGCCGTTCCAACGTATTTTTCAATCCGCTGCCGTCAACGATGGGCGTTTTTTGGGCGGCTGCCGCGATCCGGGCTCCGTCTCTTACGGTATACCGCTTTTTTCCGGCAAAGAGGTAAAGATCGATGCCTCCCATCCCAAAGGCATCCACCTTCCCGTCCCAAAATTGAATCAAGTCAATGGCCTGACGGATGCTGCCATTGGTCCCGATTCGCTCCACTATCACCGGCTCCCCCAGAAATTCCACTTCAGCACGATGATCTCGCTTGGAACTGCCGAGACTGATGCTGATTATCCGTTTCAAACACCATCACCAACCTTAATAACGCACCTTCAAGGCCTTAGCGTAATCGGAAAGCGCCCGTTCCACTTGGTCCAAGGTGCTCAAAGAGTTGACCAAATCCCGCATCGCCGCCGCTCCCGGAAGGCCTTTAAAATACCATGCCAGGTGCTTACGCATCTCCTTCACTCCCCGAACTTCTCCGGCATAAGCGATCTGCAAATGTAGATGTTTTTTGATAATGTCAAACCGCTCCTCCAGCGTCGGTTCGGGAAGCTGTTGGCCGGTCTTTAAAAAGTGGCCCACTTGCGCAAAGAGCCACGGCTTCCCCAAAGCGGCCCGGCCAATCATCACGCCGTCGCATCCCGTTTGCTCCATCAATCGCCGGGCCGATTCCGGCGATTCCACGTCACCGTTGCCGATAACCGGAATATTCACGGACTGCTTAACCCGGGCAATTTGCTCCCAATCGGCTTTTCCCTGATAAAATTGGTTCCGGGTCCTTCCATGGACGGTAACCGCAGCCGCACCGCATTCCATCGCTATTTTCGCCAGTTCCGCGGCGACCAGATGCTCCGCGTCCCAACCCAATCGGCATTTGACCGTCACCGGCACCTGCACGCTGCGGACCACCGCCTCGATAATCGCCGCAGCCAGCGGAAGATTCCGCAGTAAAGCGGCTCCTTCGCCGTTTTTCACCACTTTGGGCACAGGACACCCCATATTGATATCGATGATATCCGCCCCATGTTCCTGGACGATCCGGGCCGCTTCGGCCATAATCGCCGGATCGGAACCAAAAATCTGCATGCTGACAGGATGCTCTTCCGGAGAAACTTCGATCAATTGATAGGTTTTCTTTCCATTATAATGTAAAGCCGTAGCACTGACCATTTCCCCGGTGACTAAACCGGAGTGAAATCCTTTGACTATCTTGCGAAACGGGGCATCGGTCACGCCGGCCATCGGCGCCAATACCACCGGATTGTCCAATTGAATATCTCTAATCTTCAACATTTTCCGCATCCAAATACTGTTGATATTTGCCGATCAAAGCCGTATCGATCTCCACGGCGACTCGAATTCCCGTTGTACCGTAATCCACGGACAGCACTTTGCCCTTTTGATGAAAAAGGTCTAAGGCTGTGGCCGCCTGATAGGGCAGGAAAAACCGGCACAATCGGACCCGGGCGTTCAACAAACCGGCCAAATGGGATAATAACGGCTCCAATCCCTCACCGGTCCGGGCGGAAACCGGGAAAGCGGACCATTCCGCAGCCATGCGTTGGATGACCCGCGGTGATTCGATCAAATCGATTTTGTTAATCACCGGAATCACGGTGTTCTCGTCGACCTTCAGTTCGGACAATACTTGTCTGACCGCATGATACTGCGGCCAAAGATCGGGGCTGCTGCCGTCGATTACATGCAGCAAAAAGGTTGCCCGGACCGTCTCTTCCAACGTGGCCCGAAACGCAGCCACCAAATGATGGGGCAAATCGCTGATAAATCCCACCGTGTCCAGGAGAATCACTTCCTGTTGCGGCGTAATCGGAAAGCGCCGGGCAACCGGATCCAGAGTATCAAAAAGACGGTTACGGGCTGATACCGCACTGTCGGTCAACCGGTTGAAAAGCGTGGACTTTCCGGCATTGGTATAGCCCACCAAAGCGATGGTGGGAATCTCCTGCTTTTCTCGGCGATGCCGCTGTATGTTCCGGTTTTTCACCACTTCAGCCAATTCATTTTGGAGATCGGCGATCCGTCTCCGGACCCGTCGCCGGTCGATTTCCAACTTGGTCTCCCCGGGCCCTCGGGTACCGATTCCTCCGCCCAACCGGGAATATTGGCCGGCCTGGGAAATACTGAGCCGCGGCAGCAGATTTTTTAATTGAGCCAATTCAACCTGGAGTTTTCCTTCCTTGGTTTGCGCCCGTTGGGCGAATATATCCAATATTAAATCATTGCGGTCGATAACCCGGACTCCGGTCATTTCCGAGAGATTTCGCACCTGCACCGGCGAAAGGGGTTCCATGGCAATCACCAAATCAGCACCGGTTACGGCCACCTCTTTGGCCAGTTCCTCCGCTTTCCCGGTTCCAATAAAATAAGCAGGATCAGGATGATCGCGAAGTTGAACCACCCTTCCCACTTCGCAGGCACCGGCCGCCCGAACCAACTCTTCAAACTCCATCCACTTAAAATCGGAAAATCCGCCGCGAATCCCGATTAAAATCGCTTTCTCAACCGTTTGAGCTTGTTCCATCAGATCAATTCCGTTTTGAAAAAGGATTTATCATATCAATTGAAACGGTTTCCGTGTAAGATTTCATAAAATTACGGAATCCGCTCATTCAAATGATAAATGATTTTCAACCCTTCCAATGTTAAAAAGGGATCCACCGCATCGATAAACGACGTACCGTCAGCCACCCAGTCCGCCATTCCCCCGGTAGCCACCACCTTCGGATGGCAATGCATCTCCTGCTTCATTCGGGTGATGATCCCTTCCACCAGGCCGATGTATCCGAAATACAAGCCGGACTGCATACTATGGATGGTATTTTTCCCGATGACCCCTTTGGGTTTCACCAACTCGATCCGGGGGAGTTTCGCCGTCCGTTCAAACAACGCTTCACTGGAAATAGCCACCCCCGGTGCAATGGCTCCGCCCAAATAATCGCCGTTTTCACCGATGGCGCAAAACGTGGTGGCCGTTCCAAAATCGACGATAATGAGAGGAGCCCCATACCGTTTGATTCCGGCCACTGCATTAACCACCCGGTCGGCTCCGACTTCCCGAGGGTTTTCACACTTGATCGAAAGGCCGGTTTTAATGCCGGGGCCGATTAAGAGCGGTTCCACCCTAAAGTATTTCTCGATCATTCGCTGGATTATACCGGTTACCGGCGGGACCACACTGGATATAATGGCTGCCCGGACACTTTGCGGATCCAATGAAGCATCCTGCAATACACTCTTCAACAAGATACCGTATTCATCCGGAGTTTTTTGACGGTCCGTTTGAAACCGCCAATCGGCGGCTAACCGGTCCCCGACGAATAACCCGGTGACAATTTGGGTATTACCAATATCAAACGCCAACAACATCTCCGGTCAGCCCTCTCTTTCCATAAATCGAAACAGGGGTAATGTATCCTCCCCGTCATTCTGCTGTAAAAAATAATTCTTCGTATAAAAACTGCCGGCATATAAATCTTCCAACAACTCTACCGTACAATCAAATGCCTGAAGGCGCAGTTTCAACAGATTGGCCAGATGGGAGACGGCCGGTTTGGCAACGGCACTGTGCCCCAGGTCGATAAGTTTCAATTGATGCGCCGCCGCAAAACGAATGGGCAACAAGGATATTTCTCCGGAAATAATCGTATCGCATCCCTGTTGCAAACAGGCTTCCCAGATCTTTTTATGATAAGGCAGGAAACCGGGACCCGACCAAATGCCTATCTTATGGACCGGCTGGCGAAGCTCTCCGTAATAGGGAAGAATATTCATATCCAAAACGCGCAGGCACCGTTCCATCAAATCGCGAAAGGACGTCTCCAAAGCCCCCATAAGGATCCCGTCAACCCAGCAGACGTCTTGAAGTCCAATGGCCCGGGCGATAGTCCAATTGACGCCTTCCGGGGCATTGTCCCAAACATGATGAAGGGGAATAACCGTTATTTTTCTCTGCTGCACCAGGTCAGCCGCTTCACCGTACCATGGGTGATAGGTGATGAGAACTTCCATCCCTTTATCGGCGGCGGTGAGAATGTTCTGTTCGGTAGGGTCAACACAAACCCCGATTTTTGTGATGTCCGCATCTTCAGTCAAATAACCCGCATTCATGATAATATCCCCGGCATCCAGATCCGGGGCTAATTCCTGCAATACGCCGATTAAGGTCTGAACCTCCATCAAAGTCCACCTTCTCTGCAACTCTGCAGTTGCTCTAATCTCATTTATTATAACATAGGGCTATAAGTAGGACAACCAAAGGGTTCTGCGGCCATCGGGATATTTTTCGGACATTTTCGGAAGGGTTTTCCTCAATGATATGGAATTAATTATTTGGAGGCCATAACAGCTCAAGCTGCTGTCTAACCGGCCTTCAAGCATGCACTATCTTGAAGGAGGACACGATGCGTAAATCATTCATCTTATGTTGTTTCTTCTTAGTCATTTGCTCAGTCGCCATGCCGTTGTTCGCTGCCGACCCTTTTGAAGATAATCTGCCCATCCAAACCGGAATGAAATTGAAATTCATTTACATCGTCGCCCACATGGAGCAAAGAGACAGGACATGGACCGTTGAAATCACCAGAAATTCATTCCCCAATTCCGTTACATACAAATGGTCCCGTCCGCAGAAGGGTAAAGTGGATATGACCGGCACCCGGATTTTGACCGACTTGAAACTGAGCCGCAATTTTAATCCCTTGTTCAAACGGGATGAGAATGAAGCCACCACCGATACGGCTCCTTGGATCTCCCAACAGATCCTTCTTGAACTCCGGGAACGTTCGACGGCCGTCAATTTCCGGGAGGGCGGTACCGGCGCATTGAACTGGGCGGCACGCTCATTGAATTTGAAAGAAAAGATACTCTTCCCTGTAACCATCAACGGCAAACAAGAATCCCTGCGCGCCTTCCGTTTAAACAAGGGCATGGTCGTCTGGAACAACATGAACAACCCGTTGGTACTGGAATACGAACCCCTGTCCGTCCCGCTGTTTACCAGCATTACCGGTTGGAAGCTGGTATCCATTGAATATTAAGGCCGGATAGATGGATAAGGTCGAGCGAAAAGGCTAAGGTTAAAGATATACGACAAACCTCATACAGAATAATAATGAACAGGCATAAATAGATAATGGGCTGTGGGATATTACCCAAGCCCATTTTCATTTTAGACATTTCCAAAAAGCGTCGGAGTGGCCAAAATCACTTCCGTCGCTTTCCGCGCGTCATCATAGATGGTATTGATGACCAAATTCACCGGCTGCCGGTCGGCTTGATCCAAATACGGCAATCGTCGGGTATATCCTTTGGCCATGCTTCCGGCCGCTTCATAGCGAGCTTCCACCAACTGGGCGTCTAATTTGCGAAATACCTTGCCTGTCATCTCTTTGATAACGGTACTTCCCAATTTGCCCCGGGCCGTCCCTTCCAACATAATGACAAAATGATTTTCCCCGACCATCTGTTTCATCAGGCTTTCCAAATGCGTCAAATATTGTTTCACATTGCCAATCCGGCCGCCGCGGTACGTATAGATGCCCATCTGCGTCTCCCGGACTCCGTATGCATCGGTCGTCTGTATGGTCACCGTAACCATTGTCTGATCGGGACAGATGCCTTCAAATGAAACATAAGCAAAGTCGCTTTCTTCACCGTACAACCTTTCCGAACGCAACTTCATCCCGAATAAGCGTTCTACCCCGCCGGCTAACTCTTTCAATTCGGCCCCGGTTAACAGGCGATCGTTCACTTTAAACCAGGCCTCCGTCGAAATCCCTTCCAGCGTTATCCCCGTTTCTTTCCAGGCTGTTTCTAACGGATGCTCATATAAACTTTCACCGATGGTGGCATCAACAAAGCGAATCGAAAATATGACTAGTGCTAACAATGCAATCATCATTTTAAGCAAAAATGTTTTCATTCCGGATACCCCCTTGCTACAGAGAGTATTGGTTATCATCTTACCAATTATACCTTTATATTCAAATTTTGTTGCAACCGGCGGGCAAATTTGGAGCGGCATCCCCCTTGACTATTAATATTATTATATCGTAATATATAAATATATAAATAAAAGGAGTGTATTTAATATGTCCGTTAACCGCACTGCTTCGCCTAAATCGTACATCAAAAAGACCTGGCCGATTATTATCCTTTTTTTCGGCTCAACCCTCATCGATCCGTTGTTCGGATTGGTCGGTTTGATCTGCATGGGCTTTCCGCTCTACCTGGCGTTGACGGGCAAAGGCAAACGCCACTGCTCCCACTATTGCCCCAGAGGATCCTTTTTGGGGAAATTTCTGCCCAGGGTATCCCTCGGATGGCGTATTCCCGGTTGGATGGACAGCAAAACATTTAAAACAGCCGTCCTCCTCTGGATGTTCGGCATCTTCGGGATCTTCCTGTTTTTCGCCGGAACCGATCTGACCCGGATTGCCCAAGTGATAACCCGTATCATGTTCGTATCCTTTATTATCGGGATACTCATCGGCTTTTTCTTCCAACCCCGCAGCTGGTGCAAGATCTGTCCCATGGGGACAGCCTCCGGCCTCATCAGCAAAGCCTTGGCGGAAAAATCCCGTCAATAACAAAACGGATGCTTTAAAGCATCCGTTTTGTTATTATTCCCATGAAACCGCTTTGGCAACCCGCCGTTCGAAGGTGACGATCTCCGTATATCCGACGGAACGCAACAACTCGGTTGCCCGCTCAAAGTCAGCCCCCACATCCTGGGGCCGGTGGGCATCGGAACCCAAAGTGACCCGGACTCCCTGTTCCCGACAGAACCTGAGCAATTGCTCGTCCGGGTACAATCCCGCGTTTGGAACCTTACTGCCCCGGATTCCGTAAGTATTTAACTCAATAACCGCACCGGCTTTCCCCAGGCGTTCCGCCAATTCCCGGTGCAATTCGGCCATGACTTCGGGTGCCAACCGCTCAAATGTCCGTTTGGGAAGATCGATGTGCCCCAGAAAGTCAAACAGGCCGCTTTCAGCTGCTTCCGCCACTTTTTTAAAGTATTCGGGATAAATTTCTTCCGGCCCATGTTCCGTTTCCCGGACAATATATCCGTAATTCCATTCCGGAATGAAATGTACCGAACCGATGAGATAATCCCATGGGTACATAGAGGCGATCCGCTCAATCTCCTTTTCCCAGCCGGGAACGAAATCAACTTCCAAGCCCAGCTTAATCTTCAGCTCAGGATATTCTTTGCGGTATGCCGATACCGCCCGGACATAGCCCTCCAAATCTTCCGCATTCATCCCCCGCTCGGTGATGGCTGTCTTGGTATCTTTCGGTTGATAAAACCGAGGAACATGATCGGAAAAGCCCATCTCCCGCAATCCACGGGAAATGGCCGCCTCGATATATTCCCGGTCTTCTCCGCTGGCATGGCCGCACCGTTGGGTATGAATATGATAATCAACCAAATACACAGGCGTCACTCCGTTTTTAATAATTCCGCAATGGTAGCTTCGCCGATCTTGAGCGCCTGATCCAGTTTCGCCGGATCTTTACCTCCGGCTTGAGCCATATCGGGCCGTCCGCCGCCGCTTCCGCCGACTTCGGAAGCAACTTTTTTAATCAGCGCGCCCGCTTGCACCCGGCCGGTCAGATCTTTGGTGACACCGGCCACCAGGTTCACTTTGCCGTCATTCACCGAACCCAGGACGACGACGCCGCTTTTCATATGATCCCGTAACTTGTCGACGGCTTCGCGCAACAATTCCATCGGTAGCCCGTCCACCCGGGCGGAAATATATTTCCAGGATCCGACGGACTTGATTTCGCCATAGAGCGCTTGAATCCGTTCCGCAGCATTGGCTTGCTGGGCCTGTTCTTTCTCTTTACGAAGTCTAAGATTTTCCTCCGTAAGCTGTTTAACCCGATCCGGAATGCTTTGGACGTCCGCTTTGAACAAAGCGGCAAGTTCCGAGAGGATCGTCCGTTCCTGTTGATACATTTTTAACGCTTCGTCGCCGGTAACCGCCTCGATGCGACGCACTCCCGTAGCCACACTGCTTTCGGAGACAATCCGGAACAACCGGATTTGGGCCGTATTGCCTACATGGGTCCCGCCGCACAATTCACTGCTGAAGCGCTCCACGGAGATCACCCGAACCCGATCCCCGTACTTTTCTTCGAACAAAGCGGTCGCCCCTTCATCGACAGCTTCCTGATAAGCCATTTCCCTGGCAGTAACGGGGTATGCTTCGCCAATTACCTGATTAACGATTTGTTCAACCTCCCGAAGCTGCTCTTCAGTGACCTTTTCGTAATGGGTAAAGTCAAAACGCAACCGTTCCGGAGTGACCAACGATCCCGACTGATGCACATGATCTCCGAGAACTCTTCTGAGAGCTGCCTGCAATAAATGGGTGCCCGTATGGTTACAGGCCGTCGCCATTCTCCGGTTCCGGTCAACCTTCAATGTATATTGGGGCGCCCGTTTCGGGAATTCTCCCTCCTTCTTCACCAAGTGAACGATCCGGTCATTGAAACGGAGGGTATCGACGACTGTAAACTCCCGGCCGTCGACGACGATCACACCGGTGTCCCCCACTTGGCCGCCGGATTCACCGTAAAACGGCGTTTGGTCAAAGACCAGGTGCCAATATTCCTGATCCTCGCCGATCATGCACAACTTAGCCTGGCACTCCGTGGTTTCATACCCCTTGAACGCCGAATGCGGGCCATCCTGAACCGTTTCCCATTTGGCCAAATCGTCGGACATCACGAATTTCCCGCTCTCTCTGGCCCGGGCCCGTTGATTTTCCATCTCCCGTTCAAACCCTTCCCGATCCACCGTCAGACCTTTTTCTTCCGCCATCAATTCGGTGAGATCCAACGGGAATCCATAGGTATCATACAACTTAAACGCTTCAGCTCCGGGAACCACCGACTGCTTTGCCTGTTGCAGTTTTGCAGCGATGCTTTCAAACAGTTCAATCCCTTTATCCAAAGTCCGGTTAAAACTCTCTTCTTCCGTCTTAATAACCAGCTCACAATGGCGTTGCTCCTTACGAATCTCGGGATAAGCATCGCCCATGGCCTGGACCACATATTCCACGACCCGGTACAAGAAGGGTTCCGTCATCCCCAACGTCCGGCCAAAACGGGCAGCCCGCCTCAGAATCCGGCGCAGCACATAGCCTCTTCCGTCGTTGGAAGGCAACGCACCATCGGCAATGGCAAAGGTCAGCGCCCGGATATGGTCGGCAATTACCCGGAACGCCACGAGATTATCAGGGGAGTCATAAGTTTTTCCGGTCACTTTTTCGATGCCGCGCATTATTTCCGCAAATAAGTCAATGTCATAATTGGACTTCTTCCCTTGGAGGACTGAAACGATCCGTTCAAACCCCATACCGGTATCCACATGTTTCTCCGGCAATTCCTCCAGGCTTCCGTCAGCTTTCCGGTTATACTGGATAAACACCAGGTTCCAAAGTTCGATAAACCGGGCACACCCCGCATTGACGCCGCAAACATGGCCGGGAATATGCTGCTTGTCGCAGCGGTCCGGGCCCAAATCAATATGTATCTCCGTGCAGGGGCCGCATGGACCCGTATCGCCCATTTCCCAAAAATTATCTTTCTCCCCGAAACGCAAAACATGAGTCGGATCAATATCCGTACAGGTTTTCCATAATTCTTCCGCTTCATCGTCGGTTTGGAAAACCGTCGCATACATTTTGTCTTTGGGAAGTCCCCAACGTTCCGTCAGCAATTCCCACGCCCAGATAATCGCTTCTTTTTTATAATAGTCACCGAAAGACCAGTTCCCAAGCATTTCAAAAAAGGTATGGTGATAGGTGTCGCGTCCCACTTCGTCCAGGTCATTATGTTTTCCGCTCACCCGGATACACTTTTGGGAATCGGCCGCCCGTCGGTAACTGCGGCTCCCCATACCCAAAAATACATCCTTAAACTGATTCATTCCGGCATTGGTAAAAATGAGCGTCGGGTCGTTATGGGGAATCAGCGATGCACTGGGGACGATGGTATGTTCTTTTTCCTTAAAAAACTCCAGAAATTGACGTCGAACTTCATTTGCAGAAATCACTTAAAAACCTCTCCTCTACTTTAAAATCCTATTTAAACGCCGGAATTTTCCGTACGGCTAACAATTCCATATTTCTTTCATTTTAATAAATTATTCACTCAATAGCAACCCCAACTTCCACAAGGCATTACCGGCCAAAACCGCCAAAGAGATGAGGAGTCCGGGGGGAGGATAATAAAGAGAAACAACCGGTTTTTACCGGTTGCTTCTGCTCTATTATCTCCTGTCCCGGTGGTCCGGATAATCGGGACGGCCCGGATGATCGGGGCGCCCCGGCCGCCTTTCTTCCCGGGTATTCAGATAGATCTTGCCGTCGCGGCCGCGAATCGCGACGATAATATCCTTGCCGCGCGTTACCGCTATCGGCCTGCTTTCCGTCTGGCCGTCCCCGGGTATCTCCTTCCAATCAGTCCACCCGAGACCGTCGAAAATACTGTAATACAGACGCTTATCCTTACCCCGATGGATGACCCAAAGTTCCCGTTCATGGCCCACCATAGCCAGTCCCGAAGACGTCTTCCCATTCCGGCTGATCTCCGTCCATTTGCTCCAGGATTTCCCCGATAAACTCCGGATCATCATTCGATCGTCCAGCGTCCGGATGGCCAGGTATAACCGGCCGTTGGCCACAGCCAAGCACGGTTCGGAACTGGTCATCCCGTCAAGTTTGATCCATCGGCCCCATTTTCCTCTGAAATCCATGCTGTTAATGTAGATACTTTTGTCCGCCCCTGGAACTGCCGCATAGAGCTGGCCGTTGTAAGAAGCCAAGCTGCCCCCGAACGAAGCGATCCCTTCGAGCCGCGTCCATCTCCCCCAACGGCCCCGAACCATCTCATTGACGTAAATCCCGTTATCCGTCCCATGAATCAAAGCAAACAAAGTCCGATTATGATAAGCCAGCGCCGGACTGCTTAGGGTTTCTCCGCTTAACCTTTCCCAACGGCTTCCTCTTCCTCTGTTAAAGTAAATCCCTGTACCCAATGAAGCCCGAATCATGGCATACAACTGGTTATCCATGACGGCCAATGCCGGACTGGCCAATGTTTTTTCGTCAGAATATTTCTCAGCCGCTCCAACCGTCGCGGTCGTCATCCTTTCGTGCGTCCCAGATATCCTCCCGTTTCACTCGTGTGTCCCCGACCCGCGCATCCGCCGGGTTCACGGCCAAACTGCCGGCCAGCAAAGAAAGCAAAACCAAACACATGAGCCATTTTCCGAAAAGTCCCCTGATTTTCATCGTTATCACGTTATCACCCCATCAAATTTTTCTTATTTTATTTGACGAAAAATCTTTTCCTCCTGTTCCTTTGACTATCATTTTTTCTTATTTTTTCCATATTATACTCCGTTCTGCTGAATTTCATCCTTAAAAGAGCTTTCTACAAAAACTCCCTCCGATTGATAATAAAAAAAGGAGCCTTTATGAAAGCCCCTTCCGAAAATCCCGTCATCTAAGCGTCACCGACTCCCCCTGGAGAATACGGTTCATATTTTTTACCGCGCACATCTTTCCGCACATGGTACAGGTATCGGAGTCAAGCGGTTGAGATTCCTGCCGGTAACGCCGGGGCTTTTCCGGATCGATAGCCAAGCGGAACATGGACTCCCAATCCAGTGCGGCCCGGGCCCGGCTCATTTCCAAATCCCAGTCCTTGGCTCCGGGAAGCCCTTTGGCGATATCGCCGGCATGGGCAGCGATCTTCGCGGCGATAATTCCTTCAACCATATCTTCCAAATCGGGCAAACGGAGATGTTCGGCAGGTGTTACATAACAAAGGAAATCCGCACCTGCCATCGCCGCGATCGCACCCCCGATGGCGCTGGTTATATGGTCGTAGCCCGGCGCCACATCGGTCACCAGCGGCCCAAGGACATAGAAAGGCGCTCCGTGACACAGTTTCTTCTCCAATAATACGTTGGCGGCGATTTCGTTCAAAGCCATATGCCCCGGCCCTTCGATCATCACCTGGACGCCGGCTTCCCAGGCTTTCAACGTTAATTCTCCCAGAACCATCAATTCTTTCAACTGGACGGTATCAGTGGCATCGGCGATACTCCCCGGACGACAGGCATCCCCCAAGCTTAATGTGACATCATATTCGGCACAAATCTTCAAAATTTCCTCAAAATGCTCATAAAAGGGATTTTCACGTCCAGTCATCTCCATCCAGGCACAGATGAGGGACCCGCCCCGGGAAACGATGTGCGTCACCCTTCCCAACCGTTTCAAGTCTGCGACGATGCTACGGGTAATTCCCGCGTGAATAGTCATGAAGTCCACCCCGTCCTCGGCATGGATTCGGATCACTTCTAAAAAATCCGCCACAGTCAATTCCGCCAAATCCTTAGCCAACATTCCCACCGCATCATAAATGGGGACCGTTCCAATCATCGCCGGGCTTTTTTCCACTAATTGCCTGCGGAACGCTTGGGTTTTACCGTACGAGCTCAAATCCATAATGGACTCCGCTTTAAGCTCCACCGCTTTCGCTACTTTTTGCATTTCATATTCAAAATCTGCACAGTCTCTGGAAATCCCCAAATTTACGTTGATCTTGGTGCGCAATCCCTCCCCGACGCCTTCCGGATCTAAGGCATGGTGGTTCCGATTGGCCGGAATCACCACCCGCCCGTCAGCCACCCGCTGCCGCAATATTTCAACGTCTATACCTTCTTTAACGGCAACCCGTTTCATCTGCGGGGTAATCTTTCCTTCCCGGGCCGCTGTCATTTGGGTTTGAAACATCTTCAACCATCTCCTTTGCCCGGGCGATGGCCGCCCGGATATCTTTGATTTTTTTCCCGATATTTTCGGCTCCGACGATTTCCGTCACCAAAGCCACAGTCCGGGCCCCCTTGCGGATCACCGGGCCGATATTATGCTCTTTGATCCCGCCGATGGCTACAAACGGAAGGTCAATATGATTGACCACATACTCCAGATATTCCAGGCCCACGGGATCGCAAACATCTTTTTTGGTAAAAGTCCGATAAATGGGGCCAACCCCGATATAGTCCACCGGCTGCCGTACGGCTTCCCGGGCCTGTTCCGGTGAATGAGTGGATAAACCGACAATCATGCCTTCCCCCACCAATTCCCGAGCTTTAGCTACAGGCAAGTCATCCTGGCCCAGGTGAACGCCATCTGCGGCCACTGCCAGCGCCAAATGCACATCATCATTGACAATGAGCTTGGCACCGTATTTGGCGGTTAAATCCCGAATCGCAACGCATTCCCGATATTTTTCAGCCATCTTCTTCTCTTTTTCGCGGTATTGAATCACTTTAATCCCGGCATCCAGCATCATCTGCACAACCTCGGGATTGGAACGGCCCAATGAATATTCACTGGCTGTAATCCCGTAAATGTCTGTGTCCAAACACCGGAGCCGCTTCCGACGCCAACTCTGCCGCACCACCGCCTGCTCCAGCTGATATAATTTGAAACGCTTGACTTCTACTTCTTTCGCCGCTTGGTAACAGTGTAACAATTTCAGATACTCTTCCAACGACCGTGCTGCTTCTTCCGTCCGTTTAAAGTTGGCGGCAATGATCTCTTCCGTCGTCCTCCGTCCGTCCGCCGCCAAGGTTTGGGAAATGGCCAAACCCGGATCATGTCCCGCGTCCCGGCTGTCAATCAACCGTTCGCGAAAAGCCTTGAAAAGGTCGGCCATATCCAGCCGCAATTTTTTAACCTCTTCGGCATAACGGATATCCTCCCAACCGAACCGCATCAGGTCCTCGATAACCCGTAACCCCTCCGTCAACCGGTTCAAATTGGCATCAACGATTCGCCACAATGTTTTCATCTGCCCTTCTCCTTTAACGCCCATTCAAGAATGACATCCGCCTGTTTGGCCGCTGCAATATTGACCCGGGGCGATACCGGAGCTAACCCCGGGCCCACTTCCGACTGTAAATCCCCGACGACCACCAGATCCTCTCGAAAATGCCGGACCCGAAGTGCATCGCTTTGTCCATACCCGGCCAAGCCGGAAGCGGACACCACAAACTTACCGGTACTGCACCCGTATTCGATAATCATCTGCTTGACTTCAGCCCGATCGACGGCTTCGACAATTATCTGGCAATCTCCGAAAAAACGGGGCAAATTCCCGCGTTCCATCCGTTCCGAATAAGTCTCCAATTCCAACGCCGGATTGATCCGCAGCAAATTGATACGCAACGCATCCACTTTCGCCATACCCAGTTGATCCAGGAAGTAAAACTGCCGGTTCAGGTTGGACGTTTCCACTTTATCAAAATCCACCAACACCAGCTGTTTAAAACCGGACCGCACCAAATTGACCGCACAATTGGAACCCAGGCCGCCGGTTCCGGCGATCCCGATCTTTAGCGCCTGAATAAGCCGGAACTTCGCTTCTCCCCATTGATTCAACAATACTGTTTCAAACGGATTCATACCGTCAACCCCATATCATGCCAGTCTTTTAACACCGGTTTATACCCCATTTCGGTAATAACCCGGTATATTTCGGCAACGGAACGCCGGTCGGAAATCTGAAACTGCCCGGGGTCCTCGTCACAATGGACCGCATGGCCTCCTACCGCCGTTGAAACGCCCGCCGACATCTTGGTCACACCCAAGCCAACGAGGTGTTCCCGAAACCCCTGGCGTTCCCGGGTAGAAATGGTAATACCCACCCGCGGCAGATAAATCCGTATCGCCAACATGATCTGAACCAGCTGCCGTTCTGAAACCGGGGAAATCGGTTGAAAGTTGCCCGTTTGGGGACAGAGGCGCGGCAATGAAACGCTCACTTCCGCCGCAGGGAAATTTCGTTGCAGATAATCGGCATGCATTCCTGTAAAAAATGCTTCGGACCGCCAGTCGTTGAGTCCCAGCAAAGCACCGATTCCGATCGTGCGCATTCCGGCTTTTCCCGCCCGCTCAGGAGCTTCCAATCGAAACCGGAAATCCTGTTTGGGGCCAGCCAAGTGAAGCCGGTGGTATACCGCTTCATCATAGACTTCCTGGAAAAGCGTCATCCCGTCGACCCCGGCAGCGATTAATTTCCCGTAATCTTCGGCGGAAAGGGGATATACTTCCATAGAAATCGACGAGAAATACGGCCGAAGAACGGCAACACAATCTTTTATGTAAGCCACCGGTGAGTGCTCCGGAGACTCTCCGGTCAAGATTAAAATGTGTTTCAGTCCGGTGGCGGCAATGGCCCGGGCTTCCTCCTCCACTTCGGAAAGGCTCAGTTTTCTGCGGGCAATTGAATGCCCGGCATTGTAGCCGCAATAAATACAACGGTTGATACAATAATTGCTCAAATACAGCGGAGTAAACAATTGGACGGTCTTCCCGAAATGTTGCAAGGTAAGCTCCCGGGCTCTCCGGGCCATCGCTTCCAGATACGCATCGGCTTCGGGCGATAACAACACCCAAAAATCCTCCGGATGATAGGATCCGTTTTCAATGGCCTTCCGGACGCGGTCCTCCGTTATTTTCATCCCCTGCAAACGGGCCAGTTCCCGTCGGTAGATAGCCAATTCATGATAAAATGCCACGTTTTTCCCTTCTTTTCTCCATAATCCTTTAGGACAACTCCTGTAAAAAACCGGTCAACGGAGAAGAAGCCTCCGCATACTTTCGGGTTGCACCCGGCCCCGCCAAAAATGCTTTTCTCCCGGCTGACACCGCATGCCGGAACGCCTCCGCCATCAACACCGGATCTTCCGCAGTGGCGACAGCCGTATTGACCAACACGGCCGCAGCTCCCATCTCCATCGCTTCGGCTGCCTGTGAAGGGCGCCCGATACCGGCATCCACGATCACCGGCAGCTTACTCTCGGAAATCATAATTTCAATCAATTCCTTGGTCTTTAACCCCCGGTTGGTACCGATGGGAGCCCCCAACGGCATAACCGCAGCCGCGCCCGCATCCTCCATCCGTTTGGCCGCCATTAAATCCGGGCTCATATACGGCAAAACCACAAACCCTTCCTTCGCCAAAATCTCCGTGGCTTTCAACGTTTCAAAGTTATCCGGAAGCAAGTACCGTTGATCGGAAATGACCTCGATCTTCACCCAATTGCCGCAACCAGCCTCCCGGGCAATCCGGGCAATCCGGACCGCTTCTTCCGCGTTGCGGGCCCCCGAGGTATTCGGCATCACAATGACCTCTTTCGGCAGGTATTCCAACATGTTTTCCGCCGGGTTATCGAAATCCACCCTCCGCAAGGCGACAGTGACCACTTCTATCTCAGCTGCGGCAACCACTTTAGGAATCAGTCCGTAATCCGAAAATTTGCCGGTCCCAATGAATAGCCGGCTCCGGAGACGTACTCCGCCAATTTCCAAAAAATCTTCCATCTCAACCTCCACCTACCAATCGTAAAATTTCCACCACATCGCCTTCCCTCAAGATAGTCCGATCCCACTCCTGCGCTTTGACGATCCGGCCATTCAGGTCAATCACCGCCGCTGCTCCTTCCAAACCTTTGGCCGCCAATAGCTCCTTAATGGAACACTCCCTTTCCATGGACTCCAGCTTGCCATTGACCCTTATATTCATTCCAATCCCCCCTTATAATGAAAATAGCTTACCAGAGAGGTAAGCTTTTCAATGTTAGCTCGTCCCTGCGCTGGTATTACCCATATCAGGTTCAAAGGGTTGAGATCGCTCTCTCTCAGCCTTTCGGCACCCCTCGGCACAATATACGGATGATTCACTTGTCAGTATTCGAAATTAAAAAAAGCTTGCCGTAGGCAAGCTTGATCATTACATCTGCTCCCTACGCTGGTATTACCCATGTCAGGTTCAAAGGGTTGAGATCGCTCTCTCTCAGCCTTTCGGCACCCCTGCATTCAACGATTCAACTGTCACATCTAATATACTCCATTTATTTCTTGATGTAAAGGCCAAATTGGATTAAATTGTTTAAAGATTCGTTTACGAATGGTGAATGCCCGCATCCCTCAATATCCGGGACAAAATTCTCTCGCCTAATGCTGATATGGCTTCAAAATCCATAAATGGAATATAATATTTCTCCAAACGGTCATGTTCCCGCTTGGCTTCGGCCAGGCAGGCAACGGCTTTAGCCATCAGCTCCTTAATCCATTGCCGTTCTTCGGCAATAACGTCCTCCACTTTTTGACAATGGCCCGGCCGCAGACATTGTTGCATATCGATAACCGAAACCTTCCTGTCCTTCAATTCGACCCGATGAGGCTCAACACCGGTGGTGATGACCGTATCCAATTCGGAAATCACCAGATGTTCCATTTTATCCGGATCAAAGGGACAATAATACGCCTCACAGTCCAATCCCCGTTCGACAGCAGCTTGGGCCAGCTTGGCAATGAGCGTCGCTTTTCCGGTACCGGCTTCTCCGGTGACTATCCAGATGCGCTGATACGGGGCAAAGACGGTTTCTAAATGATGAACGAATCCTTTAGGCGTAATGGCACTTCCGAACAGTTTCCGGCAAAATCCCACCCGTTCTCCCACTGAATAACCGTCAAAAATGGTCTCTGATAATGCCGCAGCTTTTTGATTGGCCAGTCCGTAATCCAACCCTTCACTGACCACGGATTCCACGTCCTCATGAATGGCTTTGGCCGCCCTTAAAAAACGATAGGCTCTTTGAAACATCTTTCCCGTCATCCGGTTAATGGCGATGATCTCTTCTTTATGTTTCCGGATACCGGCTTCATCCCAATAATCGCCCATGTGGATAATTTCATCGACTGCGCCGGGATATTTGGGATCCACTATATGAGGGCTGGTCCCGTCAAGCAATGCCACTCCGAGCTTAGGAATGACCACAGCGTCTAAAGAATCATCATCGGAAGAACAATGGTGCAGCTCGACATCGAATCCTTTCTCCACCATCCGGTCGGCGATCTTCTTCATAAACGTGCTTTTGCCGACGCCGGGCCCGCCTTTTAAAATCATAATCCGATGGGCATCCGCCGGAATAATATAGTCAAAATATGAAAAAAACCCCCGCGGAGTATTTCCCCCCGGAAAAACCTCTTTGACCTTTCCTATCACGTATCCATCTCTCCTTTTTAGGATTAAGTCCCGTGATAGTCTATGCGTCAAAAAAAACAGGGGTGAGCATCGCTTCACCCCAACCCGATCGTTTGTAAGTTTTTATTGTTTTCTTTCGCTCAAGAATTTGCCGAATTGCTTGTCAACATTCATAATATGCGTATTCAACCAGGAAATAACCAACCGATTGGTGACAATCACGGTTTTCACATTGCCGCCTTCCTGTTGGATCGATTCGTTAAGTTCAGACAGGCTTTCTACAAATTTATCATGGGCAGCCTTATGCTTAAGATAATCAGGATAATTGGTTTCGCGCATCATTTTTTCTTCAGTTTGAAAATGGGTCACCACATAATCACCAAGGAAACGGATAGTTTCTTTGACTTCTTCCACCCCTTTCCCTGCGCTGCAGGCTTCCAGTAACCGGTTAATCCGCTCAAACAATTCCTGATGTTGCTTATCAATGGTAGGGTCCCCTACTGCCAGCATCTGCGTCCATTGAATACCCATGCAGGTCAACTCCTCGATTGATATTTTATATTTATATAGTTATCGGCAAAATTCATACAACAATTAGTAGAATTTCATAAAAGTTGCTGGGCAAAAAGATAAAGACAAAACGGTAAAAGGAAAAAATAAAAAACCCGCTTTTTCAGCGAGTTTTAAAAATCATTTTGGTGGACCTGAGGGGATTCGAACCCCTGACCTCTGCGATGCGAACGCAGCGCTCTCCCAACTGAGCCACAGGCCCACAATGCGAACTGCTTTATTATTATAGCACGTTCCAAGCTTATTGCCAAGAACCTTATACCGGTTTATTTGGATTTTGACAGTTCTTTTCGCATAATCAGGATGTTTTGGTGAGTGATATTCGGAATGAAGCAATTCTTTACCGCATAAGGCCTCAACGGACGTTGCGTGGCTTTATTCCACCAAATCCGGATGCCTTTCCATTTAAAACCCGTTTTTCGCAATTGGCAGGCCACATAGTAACTGAGGGGGAAATATTCGCCGTTATAATAGCGATCTCCCACAAGCAAAACCAGATACCGGCCATTCTGTAGCAGACGGAAAGCCTCCTGTCCAAAAAGGCGAATCCGTTCAAAAAAAACGTCATAATTTACGGAATTCCCGAAATCCCTGGGGTCCCCGTCATTAAACATATTAAAGTTGGTTTCTTTCCGAAACCCGCGGATTCCATGATGGCATCCATACGGCGGATCCGTGATGATGGCGGCAAACGACTGATCATCGAAATGTTTCATCACTTCCAGGCAGTCTCCCTCAATCATGACCGGCGCCATTACATCCTCTCCGGCTTTCCCGGACTGAGGAACCCATTTCCCTCCGGAAAGATGATAATGTTTTACAATATACTGATAGCGCTCAATCCAAGCCGGATTAAGTTCAATGCCCACCGCTTTCCTTTCCGCCATCATACTTCCCAGCAATGTCCCACCCACTCCGGCAAAAGGATCCAACACCGTTTCTCCTTTTTTCGTAAAAAAACGTACAATCTCCGCCATCAATTCCGGGGGCTTCATGGCTCCGTGAACTTTACGAAAACCATGGGTTTCGTCGGGCGGAAAATTCGTTTCATAAATGGTATTGGTCCAATACAGCCATTCCGATCCTGTCAGATCATTCAGTCTGTTTTCCATCGCATCCCATCTTTTCCTTTTTTCATAGAATTCCCAAAAATAAAAAAACCTTTCATCTCGTTGATGAAAGGTAACCATGGCACTGTTTTGTAAAATTATTATAGTTTGGGGGATGGGGATATCCTTTCAAATTCAACCAAAACTTTATTTTGCCGCCATCCCATGGATCCTTCTCCAATGCTCCGGCATTACCGGCATCACGGATAATCGTGACTGGGTCACCAATTCCCATGCGTCAAACGCCGAGTCCGCTTTAATCTCTTTCAGAGTGACCGGCCGTTCCAGCCGGTAGTCAGGCGCCACGTCGACGACAATGAAGCGGGGATCCGTCTCATCCGGATCCGGATAAGGTTCGGATACCACCTGCCCCACTCCGATAATGGCTTTTTCCTTTCCGGTGTGATAAATAAATACCTGATCCCCGGGACGCATCTGCCGCAGATTCTTTAAGGCTCTGAAATTCTTAACACCGTTCCAACGTTCCCTGCCGTTCCGCACCAGATCGTCATAACTAAAATCTTCCGGTTCAGTTTTTAATAACCAATAAGGCATCGCAAATCCACCTTTAAGAGGTCATTTGATCACGCGCAGGCGGCTACGGCGCAACCGTTTTTTCCGGTCATCCATGTCCCGGAACGACCGCCTTTTTCCCCAATCGACATAAGCCAGGGAGATACCGAGCATACTGGCTAAACCGAACAAGATATGCATCTGGGCGTATGTGGCGAAAACCAAGGCCGCGTGAATCCATGCCAACCAGCGTGCTTTTACCGGGACCAGGCCCCAAAACAACAACTCCTGGTCGGGATTGAACCTCGCCCAGGCCCAAGTGAGCCCCACTAAGGGCAGCCAGATGCCGAAGAATGGCACCGGCGCATTTAACCAATGGCCGACAACCGTCAATGCCCCTCCGGTCACTCCGGTTACCGCCGCCAAAAACAGTCCATAACGCGAACTTCCCCAAAACCGTTCCAGTACCGATCCGACCAACCACAACCATAAAGCACCGAAAATCACCGAAATCAAGTCATTGACGAAAGCATAAGTCAACACAGTCCAGGGACGGCCTATAACGCGCAAGGGATTGAGCCAAAGCCATCCTTCCAACCGGACACCGCCAATTTTGACAAACTCGGCAACCAAAAAAACAACAATGTTTAAAATAATAATGCCCTTGGTCACCGGGATAAATTCACGATACAAAAAACGTCTGAATTCCGCCAAATAATGCCGCATTATTTCCCTTTCCTTTCTGACAGGCTGATAAACTTATTGAAAAATAAAATTGAATATAAAATTCATCAAAGGAATTCCCATTCCTTCTCTCGAATATATAAACAATATTTCAGGAGGTTTCCGATGGTAAAAATTGTAACCGATACCACTGCTTCTTTAAATCTTGATGAATATCAAAAATACGGTATTACTGCGGTCCCGCTCTATATCTGCAGCGACGGGGCAACCCAAAAAGAAGTCTATGAAATAACCTATGACCAATTTTATACCCAACAACGTGGTGGAAAAAAATTTACCACGTCGCAACCTGATCCCAACAGTTTTTTGGAAGTGTTTAAACCGGCCGTCGAAGCCGGCGATGAAGTTATCTGCATCACGCTTTCCGGCGGAATATCCGGTACCGTCAACTCAGCCAATATCGCCGCTCAAATGTTAGAAACCGATAAAATTACCATTGTCGATTCGCTTCAGAGCGGTTTCGGTCAAGCCAATTTGGCGATTAAAGCTGCAGAAATGGCGGCATCCGGCTGCAGCCGTGCCGAAATCGTTTCCTATATCGAAGACTTGCGATCCAGAACCAAAGTCTATTTTATGGTGGAATCACTCCGTTATCTCTATGAAGGCGGACGTCTCAGCGGAGCCCAAGCCCTCATCGGCTCAATCATCCAGGTCAAACCGATTATTTGGTTTGACGAAACCGGAAAGATGGTTGCCTATGAAAAAATACGTACCTTGAAGGCTGCCCGGACCCGGTTATTGGAGATCATCGCCGAACGGAAGCCCTTGGGCATCGAACAAGTGGCCCTTCATTACGGTGATAATTACGAAGAGGCCGCCGAATTTGCCAAATCCCTTGAAACAGTGACGGAGACGCCGATCACATTGATCAAACTGTCTCCGGTCATTGCTGCCCATACGGGCCCGGATTTATTAGGGCCTTGCGTCATTACAAAACAGCCGTAAATTTTCCCGCTTCTGTGAAGCGGGTTTTTTCATATAAATTACCTTAAAACAGTAAATTACCGGAACATCCTCGCCATTATTTCAGTAAGCTATATTACCCCAAAAATACTGTTTTAAGGAGTTGCCATGAGTAAAATACATTCGGCCGTTCAAAACAGTTTATTGCAAATGCTCCGGTATTACACGTCGTTTATCTCGTCATACCGGGGTGTACATTATGTCGATGTAGGCTACAAATATACCGCCGGAAAACGCCTGCCTACTCTGGCCATCCGGGTGCACGTCCATCGAAAACAACCTCTCCGTTCTCTGCCTCCTTCTCAGATTTTACCCGAAGCCATCGAACATATTCCGGTGGACGTCATCGAAAGCCATCCGGAACTGCACCGCCAACACATCGAACGCCGTAATCTTCGCTTCAACCCGCTCATCGGCGGTATTGCCATCCGCAATCCACGGTTCCGTTCCATGGGGACACTGGGAAAAATCGTATTCGACGATGAAACCGGACAACCGCTGGGCTTGACCAACTATCATGTGCTCGTCGACGACTTGGGACAATTGGGTGACGCCGTAACCCAACCTGCATCCGATCGTAAAGAGGATATCATCGGCCATTTGCTTCGCTGGAATGAAACCCATGATTGTGCCGTTTTCTCCCTCAATGACTCCCGGGAATGGAACCCGGATATTTTAGAACTCGATTTCCATCCGCCGATCGGGCCCGGCGAACCCTTAATCGGTATGGAAGTCGTCAAATCCGGATTAACCACCGGAATCACCCGCGGAATCATCGACGGAGTCAGCTTCGATGAATTTACCGTTGTGCCCGTGGAAACCGACCCCCAGAACTTCCAGGAATTGAGCGCACCCGGCGATTCCGGTTCCGTTTGGATAGAGGCCGAGACAGGTATTGCCGTAGGCTTACACTATGCCGGAGAAATCGACCCCGACCCCGCCGCCGAACGTTCTTGGTCCAAAAAACTGATCAATGTATGTTTCGTGTTAAAAATCCATTTATGAACCGAAAACGCTGTAAATTCCATTCGTTGATTTGGTCGGGATAAAAAAATAAACTGCTAAACGATTAGCAGTTTGAAAGCCAGCGTTAAAAACGCTGTTTTCTACATCATCAGCGAGTACAATGCCCTCGCTTACTCGGCTTTTAGGTGAGTTATGTAGACGAGCCCCACCGTAGATATATAATACAAAAAGGAGGGAGTAAAAAAGTTTGGTGTATTTAATGTACCATAGAGTCGCCAGGGGTTCCATTTAAATCTCTTTGCAAAATTGATAACGTTATGTAAATTTTTTACACTTCCGAAATAACAAAAAAGCGGGTTCTCACCCGCTTCGTTCATTCCGACAAAATATACACTTTCACTTTTTTTCGTCCAAACATTATCGCTTCCCGATACGTTTCAAAACAAAGATCAATCCGGTTCCCCTTAATCGCCGCCCCAATATCGGCTGCCTCCGCCAGTCCATAGCCCTCGATATAGAGCTTAGTCCCTAACTTAATGACGCGTGGGTCGACAGCCACCAGACCGAACCCCGCCTTTTTCCCGGTGTAGGTCCGGCCGTACTTGGCGTAGACGCCGCAACTTTCAGGCCCCGGAGAATACGCCGTGGCATCCATCACCTTGACATCATAGTACCGGTAACTGCCGCGCGAAGTCTCCAAAACCCGGATAATCGGTTTAATTCCCAATGCTATAACCGTGTTCACCTTGGGTTTCAGGATCTTTTCAGCCAAAACAATTCTCTTCTTCTCCAGGCCGTTCTCATAGACCACTTTAACCTGGCGTTCCGCCAATCCGTCCTGGCCTTGCTGGATAACTTTTTTTGTGCCTTTCTCCAAAGTCGTATCCCGGAGATACTCAGTAGCCGCTTTCACCGGAACGGTTATAGTCAAAACTTTCGAAGTAACATCGACAACTTCGATTTCCTGATGGGGTTCTACCCATTGATCCAACGCCGGAGTAACCCGGTCATCATCATCAAAGGCCACATTCGCCGAGAGTAAAACTTCGCGAACCGGCCGAGCAACCGTATAATACTCAAATTGACCGGAAGAAGTTTTAATGGTTACCGGAAAAGCGCGGGTTACCTGTATATGTAAATTTTCGGTGACCGGAGCGTTTAAATCCGGAACCACCCTGTCCCCGGGATTTAACGTTATTTTACGTTCGGCTAATACTGCCTTAACGGTCGAGCGGACAGTCTTAAATTGAACCGTTTTCCCGTCCACTTCCAGCTGAACCTGATCCAATGCCAACACATAAGCGAAGCATGAAACGATAATGAACGCCAGGCAAGCAATGCCGACAGGTAAAGGCAACTTTTGAAAGAACCGACATCCTTTCATCCCAATCTCTCCAAACAAAAAAATACTTAAAAAGTTAAATTCGCCAAGAAATCTTGAAAATCCTCCCTAGCGAATTCCAGTTTTTATTCATTGATATAATGTCGCACTCTGAATTGCACGCCCAAACCGGCTGCGACGGCTCTGGCTTTTTCCACATCAACGCCGGGATAATCCACCACCGTCAGAACCACCTCCGGTATAACCTGCCGGCACCGTTTCGTAAAATCAAGCAACGCTTCATAGGCCCGTTCGCCGTAACGACTCCGGGAAACTTTCTGATATTCCTCGGCATTATGTGCATTTAAACTGATAGAAACGGTATCAATTAACCCTTTCATCAAAGGAACAATATCATAATCCAAGAATAAATCGGCCAATCCGTTGGTATTGATCCGGATTTTCTTAGCATCATGAGCTTTTAACCAACGGGCCACTTCAATCACAGCGTCCCCTCGGAGCAACGGTTCCCCATAACCGCAAAAGACCACTTCGGCATAGGACGAAGGATCTTCGATGGCTTGGATTATCTCTTCGACCGTCGGTTCCCTCTCCAACCACAAATTGTACCCTATTCCCTTTTCGTTATTGCGAATGCAAAACAAGCAGCGATTGGTGCAGCGATTGGTGATATTCAAATACAAACCGTCTTTCACCGGATATGCGATGACCATCCCTTTCGGATGGACCTCGGTATCATGCATCCGTTTCATGTTCAATCACGTCCAATTTAAATAGGTTACGGCTATTACGGAAAGTTGCTTCCATCACTGTCTCAACTGCTAAATTCTTTAATTCCGCCAATTTCTTGCCGACCAGGGGCACCATACCGGGACGATTGCGTTCGCCCCGAAAGGGATGGGGCGCCAAATACGGAGCATCCGTTTCAATCAATATCTTATCTAGGGGAACATCCACGGCCACTTCGGCCAGATTTCGGGCATTCTTAAACGTCAAAGGCCCGGCAAAAGAGATATATAATCCTTTTTTTATACAGGCAGTCGCCGTTTCTTTGCTTCCGGAGAAGCAATGCATTACACCACCGGCATCGGGGACGCCGGTCTCAGACAAAATTTGCAGCGTATCTCCATGGGCTTCCCGGTTATGAATAATCACCGGTTTCCCGTATTCACCGGCTAATTCCAGCAATTCGCGGAAGGCCCGACGTTGAGCGTCCCGGGGCGAATAATCATAATGATAATCCAAGCCGATCTCGCCCAAGGCCTTCACTTTCGGTTCCTTCAGGAGTTGTTCCAATTCGTGGCGCACCTCAGGTCCCCAATCCTTGGCATCATGAGGATGGAGGCCGACTGCCGCCCAAATCATATTGTATGCAGCGGCCAGTTCAATGGCACGGATGGAGGAAGGCAAGTCATAGCCCACCACCATCATCCCCGACACCCCGGCCTGAAGCGTCTCGTCGATCACGGCCCGAAGATCCTCTTTAAATGCTTCATCATTAAGATGGCAATGACTGTCGAACCACATCAGCGAACCTTAGCCCCACTGCCGATTTGAGTTTCCGGCCGGATAACGACGACTTTGTTATCCACAGAAGCGGCAAGCAACATCCCCTGGGACAAGACTCCCCGCAATTTAGCCGGTTTTAAGTTTGCCACCACCACAATTTCCTTTCCGACCAAGTCTTCAGGCCGGTAATGCTGAGCGATCCCCGCAACGATCTGCCGTTTTTCAGCTCCTACCTCAACCGCTAATTTCAACAGTTTATCAGAGCCTTCCACCTTCTCGGCTTCCAAGACTTTCGCCACACGCAAATCGATTTTAGCGAAATCGTCAATGGAAATTAATCCTTCATCGGTTTGGGCCGGCTTGGTTTCTTCCGCTGCTTTCGCTTCTTTCACTTTCTCTTCTTTCCCTTTGGCATCCGGTTTCTCTTCCTCAATCCGCGGGAAAATAGGATTCCCCTTCTTCACCTGGATACCGGAAGACAGCCAACCCCAGGTCATCCCTTCAATATAATTCACCGTTTCAAGCGGCTGCGGGATCCCTAATCGGGCCCATATTTTAGCCGGTGTTTCCACCATAAAGGGCTGCAGCAACACGGCCACCAGCCGCAACGACTCCGCCATGGTATATAGGACGGTATGGAGCCGCTCTTGCTGATCGGGTTGTTTGGCCAAAGCCCACGGCGCGGCTTCATCGATATATTTGTTGGCCCGGCTGACAATTTTGAAAATATGGGCCAACGCCGCACTGACTTCGAGCTTCTCCATGGATTGTTTCACTGCGGCGATGCTCTCTTCCGCCAGACTGATCACCTGGCGATCCAATTCCTGATAGGTTCCGGGCGCCGGAATGACCCCGCCGGTGAATTTCTCGATCATAGATAATGTCCGATGCAGCAAATTCCCCAAATCATTGGCTAAATCCGTATTAATACGCAGGATCAGCGCGTCTTCCGAATAGAACCCATCGGAACCGAAGGGAATTTCACGCAATAAGTAATAGCGAATGGCGTCCAAACCATATTTGTCAATGAGTACAATCGGATCGATCACATTTCCCTTGGATTTGGACATTTTCCCGCTCTCCAACACCAACCAGCCATGGCCGAAAACCTGCTTAGGAAGAGGTAAATCCAACGCCATTAAAATAATCGGCCAAATGATGGTATGGAAACGAACGATCTCTTTGCCGACCAAATGAAGATCCGCCGGCCAATACCTGTCAAACAGCTCCCGGTCATGGGGATACCCTAAAGCGGAAATATAATTGGACAGGGCATCCAGCCATACATAAACGACATGCTTGGGATCAAACGGCACTTGAATCCCCCAGTTAAACGTCGTCCGGGAAACGCATAAATCTTCCAGCCCCGGCTTGAGGAAATTATTGATCATCTCATTTTTTCTCGATACCGGTTGAATAAATTCAGGGTGGCTTTCGATATATTCCATTAAACGGTCTGCATATTTTGATAATCTAAAGAAGTAACTTTCTTCTTTGACCAGTTCCACATCCCGGCCACAATCGGGGCATTTACCGTCTTTCAACTGACGCTCGGTCCAGAAAGCTTCACAAGGGGTACAATATAACCCTTCATATTCACTTTTGTAAATATCGCCTTTTTGATAAAGGTATTCAAAGATGTACTGGACGGTTTTTTCATGCCGCTCTTCCGTTGTCCGGATAAAATCATCATGACTGATTTTAAAACGTCTCCAAAGCTCATGGATGTTATTGACGATATTGTCCACAAACTCCTGGGGAGAGACGCCGGCAGCTTCGGCCCGTCGCTGAATCTTCTGACCATGCTCATCCGTACCGGTTAAAAACCGGACATCATCGCCGATCAACCGGTGATATCTGGCCAAGGCGTCAGCCACGACGGTGGTATAAGCATGCCCAATATGCAAATTGTCGCTTGGATAATAGATAGGTGTCGTAATATAAAATTTCCCCATACTCAATCTCCTCCGTCTGAAAACTTTGACAATATCAAAATAAAAACCCCTCGTTCCGCAGGGGACGAGAGGTATGCCTTCGTGGTACCACCCCAATTCACTTCTTGCGGGCCAGCCCTAAAATAAGGCACCCGAAAGAAGACTCTGGTTCGTAACGGGAACAACGCGTCCGGCCCTAAACACCAACGACTATTTCAGCCACGATGCCTCAAACCGGCAACTCCGGAACCATCTTCCCCATCAGTATGGACCGGGTTCTCACCAGACCCCCGATTCTCTGAAACCAATCCCGACAGGTACTCTTTCCTTCATCGTCTTTCAATTAGAATTTACCAATTTCTTATTAATATATGCGCTATCCGACTTTTTGTCAAGTAAACCCTTTGTCGACTTTCTGTCGAAATTTTTAATTTTTCAAAAGATCTACGTATACCTTTCCGGCTGTTAATTTTTTTGTAAAATCCGTTAAATTTTATTAATTCCCACTAAACAAATTTTCTTGAAATATCGATAATTATAGTGAACATCTTAAAAAATCAAAATAAAATCATTAAAATATTTAACGAAAACCATGATGGATTAAATTGACTTTCTATGCAATTTTAGGTATAATGTTACTTGTAATTGTCGAATTTTAACGAAAGGGGGCATAAAACAGATGATGAAATCTACTGGTATTGTTCGTAAAGTAGACGAGCTGGGTCGGGTGGTAATCCCCATCGAATTACGACGCACTCTTCAAATTGATGAAAAAGATGCTCTTGAAATCTATGTCGATGGCGAAAAAATCATCCTAAAAAAATACGAACCTGCTTGTATCTTCTGCGGCAACGCTGAAGGGATCAGAAACTTCAAAGAGAAAAACATCTGCAAATCGTGCTTAGAATCCATGAAAGGCGCATGCTAATCATTTAAGCATTGCTGTTTTTTTCGCCGTTCCAAATATAACCGGTAAATCTGCTTGACAGGTTTACCGGTTTTTTGGGCGATAACCTTCAATTCCTCTTTTAAGCTGGAGCCTTCCCCCTGCATGCGGTCGAACAGAATTTCTATGTCCTCGATGCTTTCCCCGTTTGTCATATTTTGTCGACACGATTCGTCAAATCCGGATAATAATATTGTAAATTCTCCGATATTCGCATAAGAGACGGTTTGAGCCAACAGACTTTCCAGATCGCCACGGACAAATTTTTCGTGCACTTTAGTCAATTCCCGGGCGATAACAGCCTGACGGTTCCCCAAAACTTCCCGTAAGATTTTTAGGGTGGCTCCGACACGGTGGGGGGACTCATAGAAAACCAGCGTTCCGGGGAACATTTTAATCTGCTTTAGACGCCGTTCCTGTTCCGATTTTTTTCTTGGCAAAAAACCGACAAACATAAATAATGAAGTGTCCAACCCCGAAGCAGCCAAGGCTGAAATAACAGCAGAAGGCCCCGGTATCGGAACCACGGCGATTCCTGCACGTATGGCTTGGGCGACTAAAATCGCTCCCGGATCCGATATCCCAGGCATTCCTGCATCCGATACCAGCGCAATATTTTCCCCTTCCAACATCCGCCAGACAAGCTGCTGCGACTGCACCCGCTCATTATGTTGATGATAGCTGACCATTTTCTTTTTAATCTCATAATGGTTTAATAATTTAACAGTATGCCGGGTATCCTCCGCAGCAATCAAATCCACTTCATTTAAAACCCGTAAAGCCCGAAGGGTGATATCCTCCAAATTTCCAATAGGCGTTGCCACTAAGTAGAGTTTTCCCGATTCACGTGTCATAACAGTACCTTTCCCCATGTTTTAATATTCAATACCCCTGCGGCAAGACAAACCATTTTCATAAGGATGTTTTACAGCTCTCATTTCTGTCACCAAGTCCGCAACACGGATAATCTCCGGATGCATATTTCTCCCGGTTACGACCAGTTCCACTGTATCAGGCTTTTCTGCAATCGTCCTTGCCACTTCATCCCCGTCAAGCATTCCTAGGTTGATCACATGACTCAACTCGTCGATGACAATCACATCATACTCGCAGGAAAATATGGCTTCGGTAATCCGTTGCCATCCTTCTAAAACTTGATGCCGTTCAGCTTCAGTCGCTTGCCGCCCTAAAATAAGCTCTCCGCTTCCCAGCGGAATGATCTCCGGCGCCTTTGCCCAACTGGTTAACGCTTTATATTCCCCGGAATAATCCTTGGCTTTTAAAAATTGAAAAACAACCGCCCGTAACCCTTGTCCGACAGCCCTGACAGCCAATCCAACAGCGGCAGTTGTCTTCCCTTTTCCGTCTCCGGTATAAACCTGTATAATTCCTTTTCGCATATCCAATCCCATTCCATCTATTGAGGTTTTTTATAATTTTCTACACCGGCATATATATCCCTTCCTAAAAATAAAAGGCCTTTCGGCCTTTTGAGTTACATTTTATATCCGGATTTATGGAAACAGACAGTCGCTGAATTAATTTTCGGGAAAACATCCACTTTCGTAACGACATCCAGTTGGACCCATTCAGAAACTTTGACCAAAATATGGGCGACGACCTTTTGGATCAAGATGGCCAGTTCTCCCGGACAACTGGGCGGATTCAACGTATAGTCCACATCGATATCTAAGAGATAATTTTGAACGTCTAAATACGGATTCTCAGGGCAAACCCCCGGGATATCAACAGTCAACATAAACGGAATATCTTCGGTCGTATGACGGACCACATTCTCCGGATCAACATAGAAAATCTGTTTATGAATAATCCCCTGTTTTACGATTTTATTTTTAAAAATATGGTCGGTGGTCTCTTTCAATTCAGCGTTAATTCGGTCAATTTTAATGGCATTAATCGGAATTTTATTCTCTACAACAACTTGCCCAACTTTTTCACCTATAACTTTTAACGTCTTTATCCGTTCCGTCTTAGTTTTAATGTACGGCTTGGTCTCTGTCCCGTTATAACCATAATTCATATCGCTTTCCTCCTTCGATAAGGATATCCAGTCCTCAATAGCTATAGTATGGAACATGCGGATAAAATGAACTGAACCAAACGAACAGATTTAACAAATCGTGTCTTCAGCATACAACGTAATTTAGGTACTACTAAATTTCTGGGTACTAGGTGTCAGGTTCTAAATACTGAGTTATGGTCACACGTAGGTGTTCCCTCCTAAACCTAAAACCCAGCACCCTGGACCTAAAGCATTAAAAAAGCCACTTCGGTATCATGAAGTGGCTTAAAAATTAATTCCTGGCAACGCCTTACTCTCCCAGCCGGTCGCCCGACAAGTACCATCAGCGCAGAGGGGCTTAACTGCCGTGTTCGGAA